>Ga0326597_10000172_pt1 | contig 118546 bp, 110 predicted proteins | sample RVTome_12_FD_203789 | JGI IMG/M metagenome (GOLD analysis project Ga0326597, IMG submission 203789) | Soil microbial communities from uranium-contaminated site in the Upper Colorado River Basin, Wyoming, United States - RVT100D185 | ecosystem: Environmental > Terrestrial > Soil > Contaminated... | reverse complement strand
CCGCTGGCGCCGCCTGGTACGCGACTACGAGCAGCGCATAGACGTCTCCGAGGCCATGATCCACGTCGCCATGGGAAGCCTGCTCCTGCGAAGGATCAGTCATTGAGGCAATTCTCAAACGGACTCTCAGCATGAAGGGCCCTGCAAACGAACAAGCGAAAATTTCGCCGCGGGCTTTCGCCATGAATGGCATAGGGCCCGCCTTACATACTTTTCTCCTCTTTGCTTGCACCCCTCAGGTATCGATTACGTCCTCGAGGATATCTTGTGTCGGATCGCCTAAACCATCGCCGACAACGCAAGAATGACCCCAGGATTTGGTCAGCAGTATCGTCCAGCTGCCCGTGTGACCAGAGGAGTGGAGTTCAAGCAATCCTTCTCCCTTTATGTCCCGAACCGCTACCAGCTGCTCGTCAAAGTCCGATACCAATTGCCCAACCAACTGCTCTCTTTCCATGCAAACGATTTCGTCTGCAGCGCCGTAGGAAGACGAGGCAGTAACACAAAATATTAAGACGAGGAGGGTCCGCGCAAATTTGATTTCCATCGCTGTTCATAATCAAGCCTGAGGCTTGACCCCTTGGGTTGGTTTAGGCGGAACACCGGAATGAGCGGGGTGCCTTTCGATATTCAATCACCCTGTTGAAAGGGCCCTGGAAGAATTCGCTCTAACCTGGAATTGATCTCGGCGCGGTATCGAGGGCATTGATGACGAGCACGGCTGCTGTCCATGCCACCGCTGTAAAAAAGATCAGCAACGAAGTTATGCGTTTCGCGCGGCGCGGCAAGGCATGAAGTCTTCTGGGCCCGCAAGTGGAGCCACCTGCGACGAGCATGTGTGCCTTTAGCATGGGCTCATCAAAAACCTTTTCGCCATTGGATTGGGCATTGCTAACTATCATCTGCGGGTATCCTGCTCAGGGCATCAAATCCTGTACCTGACAGCGGGTAGGATGATCGGCCGTTTTGTCCCCCCGACCGGGGGAATTGCCTGAGGCATCGGCTATTGCGAGAAACACCTGAGGCCAATGTGCCCTATGGAGCATGAATGCGTCAGGAGGACCTTCAATGCGCAATTGACTACGAACAGCCCATTCCCGCTGTTCAAAAATGGACTCTCCGAACAATAAAAGGCCACTTATGTAGTTCCCCGTGAACAGTTCGCAAGTGACTGAGACTGAATCAGTTTGCGGGATAGGCAAGTAATCGATATCGCAAGTTTTGAGGGTTTCGGGGCAGGAAGCTTGCGATTTGGGATTCCGTTTTCGCCGCATCCGTGATTCCCTTTCCGATAGGACGGGAGGTGCGGATGCGGCCATCGAAGAAGGAGCCGGACGCGTCGGGCGACCTGTTCCGGGCGCGGCTCGACCAGATCATCAACATGCGGCACGAGCTTGGTGCGGCTCGCCGATGCGATCGACTGGGAGTGGACCGAAGGGAACTGTCGGCCTTCTATCGCGAGGCCATCGAGGCCGCGATCCACCACGTGAAGACGGACGGCCATCTGGGCCGCGACTTCCTCAAGGGCCGGGACGGCGATCGCGCCAACGCCGTGCTCACCGCCGCCGGCGACAACCTCCGCCTCATCCTAAACTGGCTGAGGCTTCTCTCGCGCAAAATCCTGAAGGCCCCGCTCACCGCATCCCCGCCCGCGGCCGAGCGAAAATCCGGCTTGTTAACGGTCAACAAGTTACCGAGCGCGGAGTGGGGCAGAGCGGTGTAGGAGTCCGTTCTTGAAGTGAGACGGTAATCACCTGACAGCTGGGCCGCCTTTCTTTCACGGAATGTGCAATTTTGAACAGCGCGGTCAGCTCTGTTCGTGGTTTATGTATCTTCACATGTCCCCCCCGACATTATCGCGTTCGATCCAACGTGATGAAGCCTCCCTGTTAGACTTAATCCGGGTCGCAATTGGCCCGGTTTTTTTCAGGCGGCAGCGAACTTGACGAACTTCATATCGTGGGGGCAAAATTTCAAAAACGGGAGAAATCGACATCATGATGGCAATCACACGCAGTCTTGGAATTTTGCTGTTTGCAATGGTGCTCGGAATCATCCTGTCGGCCAACGCAGCCCGCGCATCGCAGTTCACCGAAGCCCTCACCAAGGACTACTTCGAACTTGCGACGCTCCAGTACTATTACTCCGACGACCCATTTGCGGTGAAGGCGCGGGCGGCCGATAGCGGCAAGAATGTCCTGCCTGACGATCCGGCGGCCGAGAAGCTTTCATCACAGGACCGAGCCGAACTGACCAGCGCCCACGGCCGCCTCATGGCCGCGCTGAACGGCGGCTTCAGGGAACAGAGCCCGAAGCAGGCGTCCAAGGCGCAGACGAATTTCGATTGCTGGCTGCGATCCGTCGTCCAAGCCGGTGGAAAAGATTGGAAATGCATCAAGCAATGCCGTGACGCGTTCGAGAAGGCCATGGCCGCATGGACGCCCCCTGTTGCCGCGCCTGCGCCTGCGCCTCCGCCCCCCATGGCGAAACCGATGCCCAAGGCGGCACCGCCGCCGCGGTCCTTTATCGTCTTCTTCGACTGGAATCGCGCCGACATCCGTGCCGACGCGCAGCAGGTCCTCGAAACTGCGGCAGCTTATGTGAAGCAGCGGGGCTTCGCCCGGATTAACCTGGTCGGCCACGCCGACCGCTCGGGCAAGGCGAGCTACAACATGGGCCTTTCTCAGCGCCGCGCCGATGCGTCGAAGGCTGTTTTGGTCAAGCTGGGCCTGCCGGCCAGCGGCATTGCGACGGTGGGCCGGGGCGAGAGCGCGCCGCTGGTCGGTACTGCGGACGGTGTCCGCGAACCGCGCAACCGCCGGGTCGAAATCAGCTTCTGACCAACGCGGATTTCGGATCGGTCCCGGATGGGTGCTCGAACAAATCTCAGAATAGGAGTGCAAAGGCAATGAACATAAAAGGCATTTCTCTGGTGGCTGCTCTCGCGATCATCGCGATCGTGCCGGCTATCGTGTTTCAACAGGCAAACGCGGCAACCGCGCAGGATCTTCACAGGGACTCCGACCAGGCCCTGAAGACGCTTTACAGAACCAGCCCCGTCGCCCAGGCCATATCCAAGAAGGCGCGGGCAATTCTCGTGTTCCCGAACGTCATCAAAGCCGGGCTCGTGTTCGGAGGAAGCTACGGCGAAGGCGTTCTGATGGAAGGTTCCAAGGTTGTCGATTACTATAACTCGGTCACAGGCTCATTCGGATTTCAGGCCGGCGCACAGTCCTACGGCTACGCGGTGTTTCTGATGAACGACAAGGCCGTCAACTACCTCAAGACATCCAAAGGCTGGGAAATCGGGGTCGGCCCGACCGTGGTGATCGTCAACGAGGGGGCGGCCAAGAATCTGTCGACGTCGACCCTGAAGGACGACGCGTATGCCTTCATATTCAGTCAGCAGGGACTGATGGCCGGTGTGAGTATCGAAGGGACGAAGATTTCCAAAATCCAACGTTGAACAAAGTCCGTGAGGCTTAGAGGCCCTTTCGCCTCGATTGCCAGGATCGAGCCCTGGTTGCTTCAGGGTGGGTTCGGTCCGGGATTCCCGCTTCGGCGACAAGCCTGATATTCGCATCGTAGCCGACGCCAGTGATTTTTGTTTCAAGTCAATGTATCCCGGTGATTGCCTGCGCAAGGATATCTGCCTTACCGCGGGTAAGAAGCTCACCGCACCTCAGGAGACAAGCTATGAAGCGCACCCGTATGTCCATTGCCATCATCCTTGCGGCCTTGAGCCTGACCAGCTGCGGCAGCACCACCAGCGATCGCGCCATAAGCGGTGGCGGTATCGGCGCCGGCGTCGGCGCGCTTGGCGGATTCTTGGTCGGCGCTCCCCTCGAAGGCGCGCTGATCGGCGGCGCCGTGGGAGCCGGAACCGGCGCGCTCACCGACAAGGAGCAGATCGATCTCGGGCGGCCGGTCTGGAGGTAGATCGCTCACGTTCAAGTCAACGTCGGCATAAAAAAGGAGATCATCATGCTTCAATCTGCGCAGATGTTACGAGCGTTCGTTGCTGTCCTTGCGCTTTCCATATCGGCTGGTTGCGCGGAAAACGCATCACCACCCCCACAGTCCGGAGCAGGGAACGGGCCTGTCCTGGCCGGCGCTTGGTACCAGGTTTACTTCGACAGCAACAGTACGGAGATCAGCGAGAGAGGCCGGATGGTGGTCAAGAGAGTGGCCTATGTCGTGGCAAACGCGGGCCCGACGCGCGTGACGGTGATCGGCAGGACCGATCGCGTCGGCGCGCCGCCCGCCAATGTGGCTCTGTCGCGTCGGCGCGCCAACACGGTCCGCGATGCGCTCATCGCCGCCGGGGTGCCGGCGGGCCATATCGACACGAGCTGGACCGGCGAAGGCAAGCAAGCTGTCATGACGGGCGACGATTTCGCCGAATCACGCAACCGGGTCGTCGACATCACGGTGGTCAAGCAGCCCCAGTGACTGTGATCGATGCCTGGTAAGGGTCTGCGAGTGAAGGCGGTCGCGCAGGGTACGGGAGAACCGGGCCATGAGCCATAAGGACGGGCTAAGTTTAGACCGCGACGACATCGCATCTTGAACGGAACATCAATGATTATGCATTGCTCAAGCGCGGATTTGCCGATCGGACCGGCCACGTGAAGAGCGGCGCGGTGGCAAGGGCCGCTTAAGCGCGAATTTCAGTGGTCGTGCAACATTGAAGGGGGATATCCTGATGACTTCGGACTTTTGCCGTTTCCGAAAATTGAACGTTCTAGCCACTGTGCTGGCAGGTCTGATGATGGCTTCATGTGCGGAATTACAACAGTCGTCGCCGGAGCAGGTGGAGTCGAGCAGACCGACCGTCACCTACAAATATCGCAACGACGAGGAACTGATTCAGGCCAACCAGCGCGCGGCGACATTCTGCAATCAGTATAATTTCGCCCCGCGAGCCGCGAGTTTCTCCACCGATCGGGATGGCAGCAAGGTCGTCGTCTTCGACTGCGTGCCGTCGTCGATGCCGGCGCCTCAGCCGCCGGTGAACCCCAATCTCATCTATAGCTACCGGACCGATCGGGAACTGCTGAACGCGTCGCGGAGCGCCCAGATCTACTGCATGAACATCGGATCGCAGCAGGTGATTTCCAACGTCGTGACCAATGCGGACGGCAGCAGGACGGTCACGTTCCAGTGCCGCCGACGATAAAAGAGCGGCTGACGTTCAAATGCGCCGAAGGATCACCGAAGAAAAGCTATGAAGGCTGCGATCATCGATGAATCTGGAATGAAGGGAACCGGTGTGGACGCTATGCAGGCCGTCGTTCAGATAGGCGGGGCTGGAACCGGCAGCGTTGCCGCAAGATTTCGAGCATTATAGTGGTCGAGTACAGCTGTATTGCAGGCTACCCGGGCGCAGGACAAATCACATGGAAATGAAGCGGATTATTGGTGTTGTCATCCTGGTGATCGGCGTAGGTCTCCTCGGTTTCGCCTACCATTCCACGAATGCGCCGATGGAAAGAATTTCCGATGCGATGACCGGTCGCTACAGCAACCAGACGATGTGGTATTTCGCCCTTGGGATTGCCGCCGCCGTCGGTGGTGGCCTTCTCGCCGTGTTCGGCGGCCGGAAATGAAGCTTCACATCTGCACAAACTAATCTGGAGAAAATCATGAGTCTCGGAACCATCCTGATCATCATCCTGGTGCTCATGCTGATTGGCGTGCTGCCGACGTGGCCGCACAGCAGAAGCTGGGGATATGCCCCGACCGGCGTGTTGGGAATCGTCCTGATCGTCATCCTCGTGCTGCTGCTGCTCGGGCGAATATAGGACGTCCCGCATACCATCGGCGGCCCGATGCCATCGTTCGTTTCACGCACGAGAGGGAATTGAAGCGGGATTGATACCCGCGACTTTCCATGAGCTGCCAGCAGATCACCACTGTCGTTCCGTATGACAAAAGACACTGCCTTGTCGAAGGACTTATCCGCTATCCCCGTCCGTGATGCCCACGGCGACGACCGGAGGCGCCGCATCGCGCGTTTCCAGACACCCGCCCTGCGGAGCAGCCTCGCGCAGGTCGTCACGTCAATTGGGGGCTATCTCGCCGTGTGCGCGGCCATGTACGCGGCCGCGGGGATTTCCTATTGGATCGTCCTCGTCCTCGTTCCGGTGGCCGCTGGTTTTCTCGTGCGGACGTTCATCATCCAACACGACTGCGGCCATGGTGCCTTCTTCCGCTCGCGAAGAGCGAACCAGACAGTGGGAATCGCATGCAGTTTATTTACATTGGCTCCCTATCTGTCTTGGCGCCGCCAGCATGCCGGTCATCACCGGGTATGGAACAATCTGGATCGTCGAAACAGTGGCGCCGACATTTATTCGTTTTGCCTGACCGTTGGCGAATACCGAGCGCTATCCCCGCGGCGCCGGCGATGGTATCGATTCACCCGAAATCCGATCATTGCCAATTTGATCCTGCCACCCCTTGTATTCCTGGTGCTCTATCGGCTGCCGTTCGATATGCCGGCTGGGTGGCGGCGGGAACGCCATGCCGTCTACTGGACCAATTCGGCGTTGGCCGCGTTGTTCGGGACTGCCGGTATGATTTTCGGGTTCGATCGGGTCGTCGAAATTCAATTGCCGGTCACGATACTTGCATCGATCGTGGGCGTTTGGCTCTTTACCGTACAGCACCGCTCGGACAGCATTGTGTGGGCGCGCGAAGGCGATTGGAACACTCTGACGGCCTCCCTCGTAGGGTCAACTTATCTGCGCCTCCCCAGGCTGCTGCAATGGTTCACCGGAAACATTGGTCTGCACCACGTCCATCACCTCAACTCCAAAATTCCGAATTACCGCTTGCAGCAGGCCCACGACGCGATCCGCGATTCCCGGAACATCCCCGTAATGACGTTGTTCCAAGCTTTCAAGGCGATGTTCTACGTTCTTTGGGACGAGCGGCTGCGGCGGATGGTGACGTTCCGAGATCTGGCGCAGGTTCAGCCGACCCGTGAAATCGTTCGTGAACATTATCGATGACCCGCCCCCTTTAGATTGGTCTAGAAGAAGGGTCCGAGTTGGATCAAATTGGACTGCCCCGAAGTTGATGCAGCTGCCATGCGAGTGTTCCGGCTTCTTGACCGCAGCCCGCAAAGGTATTCGGCGCCATGTTACCTTGCGCCAGGCGCGACCATGCGCTGTTCAATTTCATCGGACTGGAAGGACCGTTCGCAATGTTGCCGCATGAGGCGGCCGGGGATCTCTTAAGCTTCACTTTGAGGCCGCCGTGGGCGGGATCACAGGCCCGAAAAGAAGTTCTGAAGTCATAGGCCGTCGGCAGATCCTCGCCGGCGCCGCGGCCGCTGTCGTGACGCCGTACTTCGGCTCAGTCCGCCTCGCCCGCGGCGCGACCCGAGGCGACCTGAACTTTCGCGCCTTGTGGCAGGGATCGCCGGTCGGTGTGCACCGTGTCACCTTCCAATTGCAAGGCGATCGCCTCGCGGTCGACACGCAAATCGACATTGCCGTCAAGTTCATGTTCTTTACCGTATTTCGCCTGAGGCATGAGGCGCATGAAGTCTGGCAATCCGGCCGACTGGTATCAGTCACGAGTGCAACCGACCGCGATGGCACACGCCTGCAAGTCTCCGGCAGGGCTGTCGAGAATGGCTTTCGCATCGTCGGCGAGGAGGGACCATTCCTGGCGGGTGCGCGGCTGCTGACCTCGAATTCGCTGTGGGATAGCCGGATCGTGCGTGAAACCAGGCTGATCGACGTCCTCCATGGTGGCGAGGTTGGGCTGGTCGCAAAACCGCTTGGCTATCAACAGGTCGAGACGCCGCAGGGGCCAGTGCGCGCCAGCCAATATCGGATGATCACGCCGCATTTCGCCGGCAACATTTTTTACGACGGGGACCAGCGCTGGGTTAAGGCCCTGATGGAAGTCAAGGGAGAGGCCATTGAGTATGCGCTCGCAACGTAGGGGATTCCTCGGCGACTGGAACTGGGCCCGCCTGGCGCTCAATGCATGCTGTCTTGCGGCTTTGGCCATTGCCGAGCTGGGATGCGCACAGATCATCAGGCGACCGGACGTGGTCATCGGTACTGCCAGTCCGGCCGATATCGACTATCCCCTCGGCGGCTCGATCTGCCGGCTGTTCAACCTAGATACTCTACGTCACGGACTGAGATGTGCCGAAGAGCCCTCAGCGGGCCCCGTCGCCAACATCGAATCGCTCCGTAGAGGCCACATTGATATCGGCATCGTACCGTCGGACATGCTCGCTGACGCTGTGGCCGGCAAGGGACGATTTGCCTCATCGCCCCCCTCTGCCGATCTGCGCGTCCTGTTCGCCGGGCATGCCGATATATTCACGCTCGTTGCTCATCACGGGGCAGGCATCCGCAATTTGGCGGATTTGCGCGGCAAACGCATCGGTATCGGAAGCCCCGGATCGCGGCAGCGAGCCCAAATGGATCGAGTCATTGCCGCTATCGGCCAGAAGCGGGAAGACTTCGCGGAGATGCTTGAGTTGTCGCCCTCAAAGCAGAATCGCGCCTTTTGTGCCAACGAGCTCGACGCGATTGTGTACTCGGTCGGGCATCCGAATGGCTTGATTCGCGATGCGACCGTCACATGCCACGGCGTGCTGGTCGCCGTCGTCGGCCCGGCTATCGACAAGATGCTGTCCGAATACGAGGAGTACGAGCGCGCAGTGATCCCTGGTGGTATCTATCGCGCCAACCCAGAGGATGTTCAAACATTCGGCGTTCGAGCGGTAGTCGTCACGACCACTCGAATGCCCGAAACCGTCGCATATGAGATCACTCGGGCCGTCTTCAACAATTTTGATGTATTCGGGCGGTTGCACCCTGCTTTTGAAGCGTTGTCGATCGCCAAAATGGTGCATAAGACCGGTCGCGCGCCGGTCCACGCCGGAGCCAGGCGCTATTATCGCGAACAAGGTTGGCTGCCGTGATGGTGCCTCGACATCGCCGAGGATGTCTGGCACGAACTTTAGCCAGGGCATGCCCTGGACCAACTCGAGCGGACAAGTCAGCCGTCGGCCAAGAACCCATGCGAGGCGGTAGTGTTGCGAGTGTAAATTACCACAATAAACGAGCGCCGATCACTGTTGCCCAAATCGTCGCTGCCGTAATCACGACAGAGAGGATGGCGAGTACCAGAGATATGGAAAGCAGAACTCCGTCTTTTTCAAGAAAGGAAAATGCGATCAGTATGATCACAAAGCTGGGAATCATATAGAAGAACGGTAAAGGGGAAAAAAGGGTTATTGCGAGCAAGAACACGACAGCTCCAATCACCCTTTTCGTCATTTCAAACGGTGTTGACCACCTCGGGTAAGCGACCCGTTCCAACCATTTGAGTGGTGGAGTGGCAAAATAAATTAGACGAGCAACGCTCCGGGTCGACAAGCGGCGTGATGCAATGAAACCCGGGAGAACCGGAAATGGTCGCGCCAGCATCATCTGGAATGCAGGAATGAGCAGGACCAATCCGGCGAGGATCACCACCCCGGGGAGCAAGCCTAAAAGAGCGATCAGAAGCAAAAAAATTCCGAACGAACGCTCGCGAAGGCTGCCGAGCAGCCATGCCACTGTCACATGTTCGGGTGATGCATTTTCCAGAAGCTTGGCGAGGATCTCCGACGTTGGAACGTGCGGTGCTGGGTCTGGGATCATGGCCTGGTGGTCTCGAATGACGGCGACACGTGTGTCGGGCATTGCGATAGACTTGGAAATTGCAACGCATCTGCGATCATAGCTTCTAAACCGTGCTCCTCGGCAAGCCGGCGCAGAGAGATAGAGCAATTCAGCGCTTGCTGCGCGGTCGCGGGCAGTGTCCATCGTCAGAGTGTAAAGATGGGGTTCACAGATAGGGCATTTCCTGGACCGTGGCCGAGATCGGATCATGATTTGTCGGAAACACGTCATGTTTCCGACAAATCATGTGAATCGGATCTACCTCAAATGAGTAGAGCAGATTCACATGGTTGTCGGAACGCCTTCGGCGATTCCGAAAATCCATGATCTGCTCTGGACGGCGGCCCGATTGCGGGCCGTGGGCGTTGGGAGTATTCTTTATGGTCGTACGTGTAACGGTATGGGGCCCAGGCCCATGAAAGCGTTTCCGGCATCGCTCCTCCTGCTGCTCGCCGCATTGATCGCCGCGCCGGCGGCGCGGGCGGCCGTGCCCGAGGCCTATCTCTCGAGCCAGGACCGGTGGTACCAGGAGCAGGCGGTCCAGAACGCCCTGGAATTCAACAAGATCGGCCAGGCGACGGCGTGGACCAACCCCACGACCGGCCACCGGGGAAAGGTGGTCCCGACGCTGACCTACCGAAACTCGGAAGGCTTCGACTGCCGCTCCTTCGCCCGGGAGTTCACCGTCGGCGGACGGGCCGCCGGCGGGACGGGGACCCGCTGCCGCATGCCCGACGGCATCTGGCTCAGGCCGTTCGCGCCGCGGCCGGTCTACACCGGCCGCTATTACGACGCCTACGGTCCCTATCCCTACCACTACCGGCCGTATCCCTATTACTACCGGCCCTATCCCTACTACACCCCCTTCACCTTCTCCTTCTATTACGGCTGGCACGGCCACAGTCGTCATCACCGCCGGTGGCGCCGCCGCCATTGACGGGACGTGACGGGAAGGCCGGGCGGCGCGCGCCGCGCAAGGCGACCCCGCGGCACCTCGAGAACGCGGCGCTCTGGTACCTCGCGCGCTACCAGGCGACGGCGCGCGCGCTCGAGCGGGTGCTGCTGCGCCGGGTCGAGCGCTCGGCCAGGCACCACGGCACGGACGCGGCCGAGGGCCGGGCCTTCATCGCCGATCTGATCGCCCGCTACCGGCGCGCGGGCCTTCTCGACGACGCCGCCTTCGCCCGGGCCCGGGCGGCGAGTCTCCAGGCCCGCGGCGTCTCCCAACGCCGCATCAGAGCGCGGCTCAGGGAGAAGGGGGCGGGCGAGGCGGAGATCGATGCAGCCCTTGCGGCGCTCGCCGGCGCGGACCCGGAGGCAAACCCCGATCTCGCCGCCGCCAGGCGCACGGCAAGGCGCCGGCGTCTCGGACCCTTCCGCGGCGCCGCCGAACGCGAGGCCCGGCGCGAGAAGGACTTGGCTGCGCTCGCCCGCGCGGGTTTTTCCTACGACATCGCGCGGGCGGTGATCGACGGGGACGACTGAGGGGCGAGCGGGAGGGCGGGTTCAGCCGTCCCCGGGCCCGTCCTCGACGTTGGCGGATGCCGCCCGCGCCGGCGCGCCCGGGGCCGCCGCCGGGTCGGCAGCGGGTCTCGCCGCCTTCCGCGCCTTCTCTTGCGCCGTCTCGACCAGGGCGATATGGGCGGGCGGCGCGTTGCCCTTCTGGTCCACCCCGAAGTAGATGGTCTGGTGGGGGAAGGGGATCTCGATGCCCTCGGCGTCGAACCGGGCCTTCATGCGGCGGTTGAACTCGCGGCCCACCGCCCACTGCCGGAGCGGCGGATCGATCTTGATCCGCGCCTTGATGATGACCGCGGAATCGGCGAACTTGTCGAGGCCCAGCACCTCGAGCGGCTCGGCGATCGCGGAGCCCCATTCGGGATCGGCCTCGAGCTCGCGGCCGAGCTCCCTCAGCACCTCCATGACGTGGTCGATGTCCTCGCGGTAGGCGACGCCGACCTCGAACACGTAGTAGGACCACTCCTTGGTCATGTTGAGGATGGTCTTGACCTCCGAGAAGGGCAGCGTGTGCACGTTGCCCGAAAGATCGCGGAGGGTGACGGAGCGGATCGAGATCCCCTCCACCACGCCGGAATGATCGGCATCGAGCCGGACGACGTCGCCGACGGCCAGGGTGTCCTCGATCAGGATGAACAGCCCGGTGATGACGTCCTGGACCAGCTTCTGGGAGCCGAACCCGATGGCGAGCCCGATCACGCCGGCCCCGGCCAGGAGCGGTCCGATGTTGAAACCGACCTCCGACAGCACCGAGAGGACGACGATGACGGAGATGACGATCAGGGCCGTCGTGCGCATCAGCGGCAGGAGCGTCCTCGCCCGCGCCGCGCCGCTGACGCCATTCATGCCCTCGAGATAGCGGGAGATGGCGAAGCTGACCACTTCCCAGACGATGACGCCGGCCAGCAGGATGAAGGCGACGGTGAGCGCGCGGCGCAGGAACACGGTGCCCTGGGGGGAGGCGAGCCAGCCCAGGGTATCGATGCCCCAGGCGTCCAGCACCACCAGGGCGGCGGCGATGTAGACGGCCCAGGAGACGATGGCCTTGAGGACCGGGACGTACCGGTTGACGCGCGACTTCAGTCCCGGGAACCGGCCTTCGAGCTCCGCGCCGACGGCGAACAGCCGATCGATGCCCCGCGCCGCGCCCCAGATCAGCAGCCGCGCGGCGGCGGCGGACAGGACCGTCCACAGGGTCGCCTCAACGAGGTATTCGAAGCCGCCCTCGACCTCTAGCGCCCAGACGGCGTAGACCGCGACGATGTAGAGGATGGTGAAGATGTGCCAGGTCGCCGCCAGCCTCGCGCGCAGGCCGCCATAGGGGCTTGGGCCTGCTTCGCGCTCGCCCCGGATCGCGTCCGCCACCGTCGCGCGGTTCTGCAGCACGAAGAGAGCCAGGAATGCGACGAAGGCGAGGCCCACCAGGTAAAGGAGCGACCGGTAGGCGGGGTCCGGCAGGCCGACGATCCGGGCGGCCCACAGGAAGGAGAAGGCGTAGACGAAGATCCTGACCAGGCGGCGGACCCAGAGGTAGAGGTAGTTGGCGGTCTCGTCCTCGACGGGAACGGGACGCAGGAGCGGCGTTCCCGGTGCCACCAACATGCGGGTGGTGGCGAGGATCAGCTTGGCGACGAAGAACGAGCCGGCCCCCACCATGAGGACCTGCCCGGGCCGTCCCGCCATGGGCAGCGCCGCCAGCGCGCCGTAGGCCCCCGCCCCGTAGGCGAAGGCGCTGGCGAAGAGCAGCACCGTGCGGCCGAGGAAGCGCAGGATGCGTCCCGGGATCTCCTCCCCGGGATCTTCCTCCAGCCTGCGGCGCACGCCGCCGGTCAGCCTGCGGAAGACGTACTGGGCCAGCATGCCGAGGCCGACGATCACGATGAAGCGCCAGATCAGGCCGATCAGCCGGTCCCGCTTCTGCTCCTCGGCGACCCAGGATTCGACCCAGGGCAGGAGCTCCGGCGCGCCCCGCAACACGCCGAGGACCGCCGTCGCCCGCGTCCCCAGCTCCTCCATCGAGCCCGAGAGCACCGCGGCGATGCGGTTGATCAGCCCGTCGGCGAGGCTCGGCTTGCCCTGTTTCGCGCCTTCGGCCTTGCGCGCCGCGATCAGGGCCTTGAGGTTGGCGACGAACTTTTTGCGCTCGGCATCGTTCTCCAACGTCTGGGCGAGCGCCTCGAGGTCCTCGGTGCTGGCCTCGCCCAGCTTCTTGTCGCCTGCAAGGGGTTTGCCCTTCGGCGCGGTCTCCGCCGCCTTGGCCCTTTCCGCCTGGGCCTTCTTGGCGACCGCGGCGGAGCCTTGCGCCATCGCCGGCGTCGCCGGGGCAAGCGCCAGCCCCGCCGCCAGGGCGGCGGCGACGAGCGCCGCCCCAATCCGCCTCGGTTTCGCAAATCCTCTCATCGCACCGCCGGCCTCGTTAGCGCAAAGCCCGTCGGGGCCCGCATCCGGAGATTACCGTCTGAGGCCTGCCCTGTCATCTTTACGGCCCGGAAGGCGGTCTAGTATCCTAGGCGCCGCCGGCGGGGGGACGCGAACCCGGGCAAGAGAAAATAGGGAGACATGCCGCCATGGCCATCGACTACTACCACAACCCGCGCTGCTCGACCTCCCGCAAGGCGCTCAAGATGCTGCGCGACAAGGGGATAGAGCCCAACATCATCGAATACCTGAAGACGCCGCCGGACAAGGTGCGGCTCAAGGCGCTCCTCAAGATGATGAAGATGACGCCGAGGGAGCTGATCCGCAAGCGGGAGAAAGAGACCATCAAGGCCACGGGCGTGGACAGCGGAGCGCTTTCCGACGAGCAGGTCATCGAGGCGATGGTCGCCAACCCCATCCTGATCGAGCGCCCGATCATCGTGAACGGGCGGGAGGCGCGGCTCGGCCGGCCCGCGGAGAAGGTCCTGGAAATCGTCTGAAACCCTTTTTCTTCAAGGGCTTGAGGCGGCTGCAGGGGGTCAAGAGTTCGTAAACTTCTCGGCCCTAATATGGGACTATGACCCAATCAGTTCCATAGGTGCCGGCATATGAGTACCGTCCGCCAGCCGCTCGATCATGTCGAATCGGGCCTCGCCCATCATTTTGCCGGCCGTCTCGCCAAGGCGGAGGCCGCCTACAAGCGCGCGCTCGCCAAGGACGCGAACGACGCCGGGGCGCTGCATTTGCTCGGCCTGCTCGCCGCCGACAGGGGCAAGCCGGAGCGCGCCCTGCAGCTGATCGAGAAGGCGCTCGCCGTCGATCCCCGGAACGCCAATTTCCTGCATTCGGCGGGCCACGTGCTTTGCCAGCTCGGCCATGTCGAGGACGCGGTCGCGCGCTACAAGGCGGCGCTGGAGGCGGACCCCGACCGGCCGCTGACGCTGTCGAACCTCGGCAATGCGCTGAAGCGGCTGGGCTGCATGGAGGAGGCGGCGGCCTGCCTCGCCCGCGCCGTGGAACTCGACATCGGCTTCGCCGAAGGCTGGTCCAATCTCGGCCTGGTGGAAAAGGCGCGCGGCGCGTATCCCCAGGCCAAGTCCGCCTTCACCCGGGCCATGGAGCTCAACCCCGACAACCCGGAATTCCGGTTCAACCTCGCCAACGCCGAACGGGAGGCGGGCGACCTCGAGACCGCGATCACGGGCTACAAGGCCGTGCTCGCCCAGGAGCCCCACCATGGCGGGGCGCATCTCAACCTGGCCACCGCGCTGAAGCTCAAGGGCGACCTTCCGGGCGCCATCGCCGCGCTCGAGCACTCCATCGCGGCGTTGCCGCCCGACCACCGCCAGGCGGCGGAGCTGCATTGGAACCTCGCCCTCGATTGCCTGACCGTGGGCGACTGGGCGCGGGGCTGGGAGGAGTTCGAGTGGCGCCGCAAGATGCCGCGCTACGGCGGGCCCGAGCCCCGGATCGAGGAATGGAGGGGCGACCTGCTCGCCGGGCGGCGCATCGTCGTCAACCACGAGCAGGGCCTCGGCGATGCCTTCCAGTTCCTGAGCTACGCCCGCGACCTCGCGGCGCAGGATGCCTTCGTCATCTATCGCGGCCCGGGATCGATGGGACGGATCATGGAGCAGATGATCGGTGTCCGGCAGGCGGTCGCCTTCGAGGACCCGCTCCCCGAGGCCGACTGCTGGGTGCCGATGATGAGCCTGCCCCGGCTTCTTCGCCTGACCGAGACCGAAAAGCTCGCCCGCGGCAACACCCTCATCCCGGACCCCGCCCTGCTCGCGCCCTACCGGGAGCGCATCGCGGGCGCCGCCGGGCTCAAGATCGGCATCTGCTGGCAGGGCAATCCCGACTACGCGGCCGACCGAGACCGCTCGATCCCGCTGCCCGCCTTCGAGACGCTGGCGCGAATCCCGGGCGTCACCCTCTTCGCCCTGCAGAAGGGCCCGGGGGCCGAAAAGATGGCGCACTGGCCGGCCGGACTGCCGCTCATCGACTTCGGACCCGAGATCGACAAGGACCGGGGCGCGTTCACGGAAACCGCCGGGGTGATCGGCGCGCTCGACATGGTGGTGGGCAGCGACAGCGCGCTCGTTCACCTCGCGGGGGCGATCGGCGCGGAGGTCCACGTGGCGCTCGCGCGCATGCCCGACTGGCGCTGGGGGCTTGAGGGGGAGCAAAGCGTCTGGTATCCCACCATGACGCTGCACCGCCAGAAGCGCGCCGGCGACTGGGTCGACGTGTTCCAGCGGATCAAGGAGCGGATAGAAGGGCGTTCTGCCGGCCATGGGTGACCGAGACGACAACATCCTCATCCCCGTCTCGCCCGGCGAGCTGGTGGACCGTCTCACCATCCTGGAAATCAAATCCCAACACATCGCGGACGCGGCCAAGCGCGCCAACGTCGCCCATGAGCTCGCCCTGCTGAGCGCGGCCGCCAAGGCGGCGATCCCCGACAGCGAAGAGATGCGCGCCTTTCGCGGCGAGATCAAGGCGGTCAACGAGACGCTCTGGCAGATCGAGGACGACATCCGCGAGTGCGAGCGCCGGGGCGATTTCGGCGATATCTTCATCGGTCTTGCCCGATCGGTCTACCGCACCAACGATCTGCGCGCGGAACTAAAGCGCCGCATCAACGAAGCGCTCGGCTCCGCCATCCGCGACGAGAAGTCCTACACGCCGTACTGAAACGCGCCGAGCAGGACGCCAGCCCATCGCCGGCATTGGAGATGCCGGCTACGGCGTTGGCACTTTTCGTCATCGCCCGGCTTGTCCGGGCGATCTCCGGATGCCCCGGAGTCATGCGAATGCGTGCCTGCGCAATACGCCGGGGCGTGACGCGGGGACAAGCATCGCGGCCGGCCGCCCGATGAACATCGCCGATCGCCGACCGCGACCCGGTTCGGCACCCCGACCCCGGTTCGAAGCCCTCAGATCTTCTTGAGGTTCTCCTCGCCGAGGCCCTCGCTCTCCATCTCCTCCTGGGCGAGCGCGGCGCCGAGATCTTGGGCGAGCGCCTGTTTGAGCTGGGCGGCCTCCTGCTGGCGCGCCCACATCGCGGCGTAGGTGCCTTTCGCTTCCAGGAGCTCCCGGTGGGTGCCGCGCTCGACGATCGCACCGTGCTCGAGGACGATGATCTCGTCGGCGTCCACCACCGTCGAGAGCCGGTGGGCGATGACGAGCGTCGTGTGATCCGCCGAAACCGCGTGAAGGGCGGCCTGGATATCCTTCTCGGTATGCGAATCCAGCGCGCTGGTCGCTTCGTCGAACACCAGGATGGCCGGCCGCTTGAGCATGGTGCGGGCGATGGCCACGCGCTGCTTCTCGCCGCCCGACAGCTTGAGGCCGCGTTCGCCGACCCGGGTCGCGTAGCCGTCGGGCGTCGAGACGATGAAGTCATGGATCGCGGCAAGCCGCGCCGCGGCCTCGATCTCGGACTCCGGTGCGCCGGGCCGGCCATAGGCGATGTTGTAGTGGACGGTGTCGTTGAACAGCACCGTGTCCTGGGGAACGATGCCGATGGCCGCGCGCAGGCTCTCCTGGGTCACGTCGCGCAGGTCCCGGCCGTCGATCATGATCGCCCCCTCATCGACGTCATAGAACCGGAAGAGCAGCCTCGAGATCGTCGACTTCCCCGCCCCCGACGGGCCTACGATGGCGACCTTCCTGCCGGCGGGCACCCGGAAGGAGACATCCATGAGGATGGGCCGGTCGGGCCGGTAGGCGAAGGAGACGTGATCGAACGCGACCTCCCCGCCGGCCACCCGCAGCGCGCCCGCGCCCGGCCGGTCGGTGACGTCGGCCGGCACCCGGATCAGGTTGAACATCGCCTCCATGTCGGTGAGCGACTGCTTGACCTCGCGATAGACGTAGCCGAGGAAACCGAGCGGCAGATAGAGCTGCATCAGGTAGGTGGCCACCAGGACGAAATCGCCGAGCGTCATGGTGCCGCCGGTGACCCGGATGCCGGCCATGATCATGACGCCCGTGAGCCCGGCCGAGATGATGGCGTCCTGGCCGACATTGAGGAGCGAGAGCGAGGTCTTGTTGCGGACGGCGGCGGTCTCGTAGCGCGCGAGCGCCCGGTCGTAGCGCGCCGCCTCGTGCCGTTCGTTGCCGAAATACTTGACCGTCTCGAAGTTGATCAGCGAATCGATCGCCCGCGTGTTGGCCTCCTGGTCGCGGGCGTTCATCTCGCGCCGGAAACGCAGCCGCCATTCGGTGATCATCAAGGTGAAGACGATGTAGGAGCCGATGGTGAGGAAGGTCACCAGCGCGAACCAGACGTTGTAGAGCGACCACAGGATGGCGCAGACCACCAGAATCTCGAGGATCGTCGGGATGATGGAGAACAGCATGAAGGCGAGGGTGAACTCGATCCCCTTCGTGCCGCGCTCGATGGCGCGCGACAGGCCGCCGGTCTGGCGGTCGAGGTGGAACCGGAGACTCAGCCCGTGCAGATGCTCGAACACGCGGAGCGCCACGGTGCGGATGGCGTGCTGGGTGACCTTGGCGAAGATGGCGTCCCTGATCTCCGCCGATGCCGTCGAGGTGAGCCGAAGAATTCCGTAGGCGACGATCATGGCGAGCGGCAGCACCAGAACGGCGCTGCGCCCCGGCGTCAGCGCATCGACCGCCTCCTTGTAGACCAGGGGCACGGTGACGTTGGCGGCGATGGAAACGCAGAGGAGGATCAGCGCGATCACCACTCGGGCGCGCAGCTCGAAGGAATTCGCCGGCCACAAGAAGGGCATCAGCGAACGCAGGACGCGAATGTCGAGGCGGCCCGCGAAGGTCTTGAACTCGCTGGTGTCCGCCGGCTGCTTGCTGGCCGGCTGCTTGTCGGAATCGGTCTCCGCCGTCATCGGCGTCCCGCCCCGAGGCCGGGCTGTCCCCGGCGCCTGCAGGGGGCCTCGCGCCGGTCCGGCTGGGCCATCTTGTCCATATCAGATTTCTCCTCGGCATCGGGCGCCGCGGCGGACGCGCCCGCGCGCTTGAGTATAAACGTTTCGGGCACGGAACGGGGGCTTGGGCGAGGTCAGCTCCGCGGCATGTTGGGCGCGGGCGGCGCGAGGTGCTCCAGTCCCGACTTAACGTGCAGGTCGCGCTGCGGGAAGGGGATCTCGATGCCGTTCTCGTGGAACTTGTCCCAGACCCTGAGAAGCACCTCGCTTTTCACGTTGCTCACGCCGTTGCGCGGGTCGTTGATCCAGATGCGCGCCTCCAGATCGACCGAGGAATCGCCGAACCCCTTGAGCAGGCAGACGCTCTTCGGGTCGGCGAGCACGCGCTCGACCTCCGAGGCGGCCTCGAGGACCAGACCGATGGCCTTGCGCAGGTCCGACTTGTAGGAGATGCCGATGGGGATCTTGAGGCGCAGGAGCTCGCTGGAATACGACCAGTTCTCCACCGCGGTGGTGATCAGGTTCTCGTTGGGGATCAGGTGCTCGGTCCCGTCCCGGGTGACCAGGGAGAGATAGCGGGCCCCCATGAAGTTGACCCAGCCGTAGGTGCCGCCCACGGCGATCACGTCGCCCGGCTTGATGGAGCGGTCGAGCAGCAGCAGGATGCCGCTGAACAGGTTGGCCACCACCTTCTGCAGGCCGAAGCCGGCGCCGACGCCGAGCGCCCCGGTGAACACGGCGAGCGCGGTCAGGTCGATGCCCACCGAAGCCAGCGCCACCAGCACCGCCATGCTGACCAGGATGATCTTGGCGAACTGGTTGGTCAGCACCCGGACGGACGGGTTGAGGACGTCGGAGGCCGCCATGTGCCGCTCGACGGCGTGGGACAGAAGAAGCGCGATCCACAGCAGGATGCCGAACAGGATCAGCCCCTTGATCACGACGATGACCGAGAGCCGGAACCCGCCGAGCTCGATGGCCGCCCCGTCCAGCAGCCTGATGGTGGGCTCCAGCAGGTCGAGGATATTGAGCGCCGCGAGGACCCAGACGATGACGCCCAGCACGCGGGCCGTGCCGCGCCTGCGAATGAGCAGCGAGATGAACTGCACGGCCACCCAGGCGGCCAGCAGGCTGACGGCGATCTGGATGACATCCCCGCCCCAGGGCATTCCCTCGGCCAGGACCTGAAAGAGCCACAGCAGCGCAAGCCAGGCTATGTGGAGGGCCTGCTCCTCGATCTCGCCGAGCGCCCGGCCGGTCAGGCCCCGGTCATCGAACCGGGCGCGGAAGCGGCTGACGCCGCCCCTGAGATAGGACGCGAAAAACCGCGCCAGCACCAGGGCGACGATCACCGCGGCGGCCTGGTAGGCGGTCCCCCAGACGAGGACCTCCGCGTTCACCCATTCGAGGACGGAGTGCGCGAGTTTCTCGAGTGCGTCGGTGTCGAACAAACCTGCCTCCATCGCGCCCCTGTGATCCCGGGGCGGCCTCCCAGCTTCACTCTATTCCGGCCCCGTTTCCCTGCAAACGCAAAATCGCCGTGCCAGGAACGGATGGACCCGGCGTCCCGGGCGATTGTATCCTTTCCGCGTTCGGGAACGGGATTGGACGCGGGGGCCGAGGGGAGGCGCGCATGACCGATCAGGCACAGGGACAGGGACAAGGGCTGATCTATGCCTATGTCCTCGACGGCAAGGGCGGCGGGCGGAAGGTGACCCTCGAGGAGGCCTCCGCCTGGAAGCCGGAGGACGGGTTCCTCTGGGTCCATCTCGACTGGAACGAACCCGGCGCCATCGAATGGATCAACGCCCATGTCGCCGCGCCGGAGGTGGCCGAAACACTGACCACGGGCGACACGCGGCCGCGCGCCGTCAGCTACGACGACCACCTGCTGCTGACCCTGCGCGGCGTCAACCTCAACCCCGATTCGAACCCCGAGGACATGGTGTCGCTGCGCGCCTGGGTTGGGCCGGAACGGGCGATCTCCACCCGCCACCGGCGGATCATGGCCGTCGGCGACATGTGCGAGCGGCTGGACAGGGGCGTCGGCCCCAAGGGCCCTGGAGATTTCCTCGCCTTCATCACCGATCAGCTGGTCGACCGCATGCTGCCCACCCTGAATAGCCTGAGCGAGGTGGTCGACGACCTCGAGGAGAGCATCCTCTACGGGGAAACGGGGATGTCCTTCATGCGGGCCAAGTCGGCGCAGTTCCGCCAGAGCCTGAGCCAGGTCCGGCGCAAGGCGATCGCGCTCAGGCGCTACCTCGCGCCCCAGCGCGAGGCGTTGAACCGCCTGCAGATCGAGGATCAGCCGTGGCTGAGCCCGCGCCACCGCGTGCTCCTGCGCGAGGCCTCCGACCACGTCACCCGCTACGTCGAGGACCTCGACGCCATCCGCGACCGCGGCGCGGTGATCCAGGATGAGCTCAGAAACCAGCAGAGCGAGGACATGAACCGTACCATGTACGTGCTGACCGTGGTCGCCGCCGTGCTCCTGCCGCTCAGCTTCATCACCGGGCTGCTCGGCATCAACGTCGACGGCTTGCCGGGCGCCAAGGACATGCCGTCCGCCTTCTGGGTGGTGGTCGTCCTGCTCGGACTCTTCGCCGTCCTCCAGGTCTGGCTGTTCCGGCGGCTGAGATGGATCTGAGCCGGCCCGCGGGGTCCAACCGATAAGAACGAACACAACGACGGACAAGAGAGCGGAGAGCCGATGTATCACCTGCTGAACACAAGAGGCCCGGACGGCGCCGCCCGCGCGGGGCTGGCGGTCAACGGAACGGTCTACGATCTGGCGAAGATGATCGGCCCGGTCACCACCATCGGACTGGTCGCCGATTGGGCGACCCAGGGGCCGCGGCTTGAGGCGCTGGCGGCGGCAGTGGCCGAGGGCCGGCATGTCGATGCCGCGGCGGGGTCCGTGGCGGAGGCGGACCTGCTCGCGCCGCTCCTCTATCCGCTTTCGCTGATCTGCGCCGGGGCCAACTACGCCAAGCACGTGCTCGAGATGACCGGCAGCGCGTTCGACAAGTCGAGCCGCCGGCCCTACTTCTTCCTCAAGCTCCCGCGCCAGGGGGTGATCGGCCCCGGCGCCGCCATCCCCCTGCCGCACACGTCGAAGCAGGTGGACTGGGAGGTCGAGCTCGCCGTCGTCATCGGCCGCAGCGGCCGCAACATCAAGGCGGCGGACGCGCTCGATCACGTCGCAGGCTACACCATCATGAACGACGTCTCGGCCAGGGACCTCGGCCGCAGGCCCGACTGGCCCAACTGGGGGATGGACTGGCTCGGACACAAGTCGTTCGACGGCTCCGCCCCCATGGGCCCCTGGATGGTGCCGGCGCGCCTGGTCCCCGATCCCCACGCGCTCGACATCCGGCTGTGGGTCAATGACGAGCTGCAGCAGGATTCCAACACCTCCGACCTGATCTTCGACATCGCGGAGCAGATCGAGTATCTGTCGGAGCACTTCACCCTCCATGCCGGCGACGTGATCTCCACCGGCACACCGTCAGGCGTCGGGCGGCCGCGCGGGCTGTTCCTCAAGCCCGGCGACAGCGTGCGCATGGAGATCGAGGGCATCGGCGAGATGACCAACCCGGTGATCGCGGGCGACTAGGGGGCCACCGCGGGCAAAGGCCGACGCGGCGACCGCCCTAGCCGAGGAGGTAGACATAAGCCATCCCGAGTGACGCCGTCGTCGCCAGGGTCGGGATCATGCCCACCTTGAAACGCAGCATCATCACGAGCGCGGCGGCGGTCAGGAGCAGAGAGGCCAGGTTGAACGTGCTCCAGTCCGGGACCAGAAGGCGGAGTCCGAACGCGTGACGCTCGATCACCTGTTCGAAGGCGACATGCAGGGCGAACCAGACCGACAGGTTCAGGATCACGCCGACCACCGCCGCGGTGATGGCCGACAGCATGGCGGTGAGGATCGTCTTGCCGCGCAGCGCCTCGATATAGGGGGCGCCGAGAAAGATCCAGAGGAAGCAGGGAACGAATGTCACCCAGGTGGTCAGCACCGAGCCGATCACGCCCGCCACCATGGGATCCAATGCGCCGGGATTGCGGAAAGCGCCCATGAATCCGACGAATTGGACCACCATGATGAGCGGACCGGGCGTCGTCTCCGCCATCCCCAATCCGTCCAGCATCTCCCCCGGCGCAAGCCAGTTGTACGCCTCCACGGCCTGTTGGGCGACATACGCAAGCACCGCATAGGCCCCGCCGAAGGTGACGACGGCCATCTTGCTGAAAAAGAGGCCTTCCTTGACGAAGACGCTCTCGTCGCCCAGTGCCGCCGAGAACGCGGCGATCGGCGCAAACCAGAGGACCAGGCAGATGACCGTGACCATGCTCGCCCGCAGGATCGACGGTTTGGTATGGGCGAAGCGGCGGCCGTCGAGCAGGTCCTCCCCGACGCTTTCCGCGCCGTGGCCGGAGGCCAAGACGAAGAGCCCGGGCGCGGCGCGGCCGCCGATCAGTCCCGAGACCGCCGCGACGACGACGATCAGGGGGAAGGGTGCATCAAGAAAGAAGATCGCGATGAAGGATGCCGCCGCGATCGAGACCATCGCGCCGTTCCTGAGCGCCCGCTTGCCGATGCGGATCACCGCCTCGACCACCACGGCAAGGACGGCGGCCTTGATCCCGAAGAACAGCGCCTCGACCAGCGTCACGTCGCGAAAGCCCGCGTAGAGGACGCTCAGCCCCAGGATCACCAGCGCGCCCGGCAGCACGAACAGGATCCCCGCGATCAGCCCGCCCAGTGTGCGATGCAGGAGCCAGCCGACATAGACGGCGAGCTGCTGCGCCTCCGGCCCGGGAAGCAGCATGCAGTAATTGAGCGCGTGCAGGAACCGGGCTTCGCTGATCCATTTCTTTTCCTCGACCAGGATGCGGTGCATCAACGCGATCTGGCCGGCGGGCCCGCCGAAACTGAGCAGACCGATTCTGAGCCAGGTGCGGAACGCCTCGGTGAGGCTGACGAGGTTGGATGTGCTGGACTCGCCCATGGCCAAGGTTCCCCATTCAGGGTCGCTCGGCGGTGCTTGGGCGCTCAGGCTGCCTTGGGAAAGCCGGGAGACCGCATGACCCCGGCGGCGAAACTGTACTGCCCCCTGCGATCCCCCGCAACAGGGATCGAAGATGGCGGGGCGCCTCGCAACCTTTCGCGAAGCCCCCTCCGAGGCGCGGCGAAGGAGTCCGAAGGTCCCGCAGAATCGAAGCCGGGAGACGTCCGGCTACTTCGATGTCTTCTTCGCCGCGATCGCCTTCTTGGCGCGCGCGACGAGCTTCTCCGGCGTCGCCATGACGCGCTTGGCCAAGGCCGCGAGCTCGTCGCCGCCGACCGGATCGACGTTGATGCCGAGCTTCTTCGCGTCCTCGATATAGGCGGGATCCTTCATCGTCGCCATGTAGGCCGCGCGCATCGCCGCAACGCGATCGGCGGGCACCTTGGGCCCCATCGCCGTCGGCTTGCCGAACTGCGTCGGCGCGGAGAAGAGCTCGAGCAGCACCTTGTCCTCGGCGCTCTTCCCGAGATCGGAGAGCAGCGGGACAGCGGGCAGGTCCTTCGCCTTCCTCGAGCCGAACTGGAGGGCGACCTTGAGCTCGCCCCTGCGGACCGCCGGCGAATAGCCGCCGTTGCCGCCGATGCCGTACCAGGGCGACCCGGCATTGCCGTGGACCTCGCCCTGGGACATCGCGAGGTCGATATTGGCGAACCCCTTGTACCCCGCGACGACCTTGATCTTGGTTCCCAGCACCTCGTTCATGACGTTGGGATACATCCAGGCGAGCGAGGTCGGCGCCGTCGCCCCCATCAGCACCTGGGTCTTCAGCATGCCCTCGTAGGTCGTCGCCGGCGCATCCGCCTTGACCACCAGGATGAAGGTCTCGCGCGTCGGGTTGCCGATCCACTGCAGCCGGTTGACGTCGAGATCGGTCTTGATGCGCCCGAACAGCTGGGCCAGCGCCAGGGTGTTGAGGACGTTGCAGAGCACCGTGCCGTCCTGGGGCGCCACGCTGAAGACGTGGCTCGCCGCGTTGACGCTGCCCGCGCCGGGCATGTTGCGCACGACGATCTTCGGCGTGCCGGGGACGTGCCGGAAGAGGTGGCGCGAAAGCAGCCTCGCGGCCAGGCCGTAGTTGCCGCCGCTTCCGGCGCCGACGATCAGGTTGATGCTGCCCTTCGATTTGTAGAACGATACCGCATCGCCCGCGGCTTGCGCCGGCGCGCCAACGGGGGCGATGCTTACAGTCAGCCCTAACGCCACGAATACGAGTCGTTTCATTGCCTGGTCCTCCCCGATTTTGATCACCCTGTTCTTCTACGCCTTCATACCGGCCATTCCGTCATCGAGAAGATCGACGGCAGGCCGCGCGCGATGCGGCGCCAGCCGGAGCCGAACGCGTCGCTCCCATAGACCTCGCCGGTGGCCTCGCCCTCGAAGCGCTTCGACGTCTGCCCGCCGGTGCCGGCGAAGATCCGGGTGCCGCCGCCGGCCGAGGTCATGGCCTCGATCATGACGTTGAAGTGATCGGGCAGCTCCCCCGTCGCCGGCGCCCATGTCGCGCCGCCGTCCGGGCTGTGGACGATGACGGCGTCCGCCTTCTCGGGCCGGTTGGTCCATTGCGAGGGGATGCCGCGCGCGACGGCCGTCGCCATGCGTTCCGGATGATCGGGGTCGATCACCATCTGGATGGCGTAGGTGCGGTCGAAATTCTGACTGATGCAGGCCCAGGTCCCCCCGCCGTCGGTGCTGCGGTAGATGGGACGGCCCTGGGGCGCCGGCGGCGGATAGCCGTGGACGATGTCCCCGCCGCCGCCGGTGATGACGTAGAGGGTGCGCGGGTCGCTGGGGTCCTGCGCGACGGAATGGACGTCGGGGTCGATGCCGTCGGTGAAATCCACCCAGCTCTCGCCGCCGTCGGTGGATTTCAGGAGACCGCCGACCTGGCCCGCGGCGTAGACGGTGTCGGGATCCCGCGCGTCGGGCAGGATGAACCGGATGTGGGGCGGGATGGTCTTCACCGGGTAGAGCCACTTGCGTGCCGCGACCAGTTCGGCGAGCCCCCTGCTCTGGCGCCAGGTGGTGCCGCCGTCGGCGCTCACGAACAGGGCGGCCGGTTCCGTCCCGACGTAGACGACGCTCGGGTCGTGGGGCGAGACGGCGACGCAGCGCAGGACCGCCGGCAGCACCCCGGCGCCCACCTTCTCGGCGTAGCCGGAGGCGAGATCGATGCGAAACAGGCCTTCGCCGCGGGTCGCCGCGAAACCCATTCCGCCGCCGTCCTCGGAGACGGCGATGCTGTGGACCTCCCTGCCCCTGACCCAGGCGAGGCCGCTTTCCCAGCCGCCCGCCCCTTCCTCGAGCACGCGGACGCCGTCCATGGTGCCGAGCAGCAGCTTCGTCATGGCCGGCGCCCCCTGGAATTCCCGATCATCATGATGCTCCCTTCCCCAACTTCGCGCGGCGTAGGAAAACCGAGCCAGAAGCGTTGGCGAGGACGGCCCCCTACAGCGACCAGCCGATCTTGCGGTCGAGCGAGTACGGCCCGCCGCCGCGCAGCGAGACGGCGAACAGGATCAGCCCCCACATCAGCACGTATTCGTAGCCGTCGGTCCGCCATCCGAAATGGTCCGAGTACCTGAAGAAGGTGAGGTAGGCCATCTCGATCGCCGCCGCCGGCGCGAAGAACCGGGTGAACAGGCCAAGCGATATGCAGACGCCGCCCAGGAACTCGACCAGCATCAGCACGACGATCTGGGTCGCCGACCCGCGCACCGGCTGGCCGGCCATCAGATCGATGACGCGCGTCACCTTGCCCCAGCCGTGGACCGCGAGGATCAGGCCCACGGTACAGCGCACCAGCGGCCACGAGAGCGGGATCACCAGGTCGTAGAACGGCTTAAGGAACGGAAGGACCAACTTCGGCTCGCTGGACTCGTCCATGGCAAACCTCCCCTCGTTGGACAGCGCAGAAACGCTTTTTTGCGGTCAACTTTGGCACGGAGCGCCGCGGCCGGCAACAACCTCGATCAGGGACGCCGCCGCGGCCCGGGCCTCCCGCGGGACGGGACGAATCAGGACCGGCGGCGCGGAAGCCGGCGCGGCCCCGTCGTCCCCGCCCGTCCTCACGGCTGGCTCTTGAACGTGAGGTACATGAGCGCGAGGTAGACCACCGGGATGACCACCACGACGAAGACCTGGGCGATCCCCGGCGCCTGGCACACGCCCGTGAGGAACAGGTAGGCGACGTAGAGGTCCGCCGCCACGACGATGGCGAGCCCTATGAACCAGGGCATGAGTGGGTTGCGGCGTTCATTGTCGGCCATGGGGCCCTCCTGGTTTGGGTCTATCGGCCCGCTCAGTATACCAGCCGGCGCCCGTGCGTCTTCCCTCGCCGGCGCCGGGTCATATTCCCTTGGTCTCGGCGGAGCCAGGCGATAGACTTTTCGCAACGCAGCATAGCGGAGGGCCCATGGACAGGATCGAACTCCTCGCCGCCATCAACCTCTTGGCCGAGAGGCTGGAGCACGCGCCCGAAGACCTTCACGAGGTCCATTTCAAGGTGACGGAAATGCTCGACGAGATGCGCGCGATGGGCATGCCGCCGCCGCGGGACCTGGTGGAATTCGAAGAGGACCTCGCCAAGCGCATCGACGAGGCCAAGACCTAGCCCCGCGCCGCGACTTGCGTCTTCGGCCTGAATACCGGGGCTTCGGTCCGTTCCCCGCCAGCGCGATGCCCCGACGCGGGCGCGCGGCCCCGCGATGACCCCGGGGCGCCTCGTCTGGCTCGGCTGCGCCCTGCACGTCGTCCTGTGGTCGGCGGCGGGCTTGCTGCACGTCTCCCCGCCGATCGACGTCCCGGAGCAGCTCGTCTGGGGCGCGGAATGGGTGCTCGGCACGCGCAAGCTGCCGCCGCTCTCCGCCTGGCTCCTGGAGATCGCCTGGCAGGCAGGCGGCATGCGGGGGATCGCCGTCCTGGCGGCGCTGGCGAGCGGGCTCGTCTACCCCCTGGTCTTCGCCCTCGGCCTGCGGATGATGCCGCCCGCCCAGGCCGCCGCCGGGGCGCTATTGCTGGCCGGCGTCTACTACTTCTCCTGGCCGGTGCCGGAATTCAACCACGCCCAGGCGCAGATCCCGCTCTGGGCGGCCTTCTTCCTGCTGTTCCACATGTGCCTCGAGGGCGGCTCCTCGCGGCGCCAGCTCCTCCTCTGGTCGGCCTTGGGCGCGGTCTTCGGCCTCGCGCTCTGGGCCAAGTATTCCTCCGCCCTGCTGGCGGCGCCGGCGGTCCTGTGGCTGCTCGCCTCGCGCACCGGCCGCTCCTACCTCGCCACCCCGGGGCCCTGGGTCGCGGCGGCGGCGGCGGCGGCGGTGTTCGCTCCCCACGCGGTCTGGCTGATCCAGGCCGATTTCGCCCCGCTCGGCTATTTCGGGGGCCGCTCGGCGCGCGGATCGAGCCCGGGGCGCTTCGCCCTGACGCAGGCGGTCGATCACCTGCCGGCGCTGGTCCTGATGGCCTTGGCCGGGCTGTTCGCGGCGCGCCCCTCCGCGCTCGCGCTCAGGAAGCCGACCGAGAGCGACGCCTTCCTCCTCGTCATGGGGCTTGCGCCCGTCGCGGTCACGGTCGCGGTGGCACTCCTGCTCGGCCTCAAGCTGCGCGACACCTGGGGCGCGCCGATGTTCACCCTGAGCGGCCTGTTGCTGGTGCGCGCGGTGGCGGCCGCGGCGACCGAGGTCCGGCTGCGGCGGCTCGCGGCGGGCTCCCTCGTCCTCGTCTCCGCCATCCCCGCCGCCTACATGGCGTTCGTCCTCTTCGGTCCCGAGTGGCGCGGCAGGTCCCAGCGCGTCAACTGGCCGATGACGGAAATCGGCGACGCCGTCGCCGCGACCTGCCAGGGGACCATCGGCCGCCTGCCCGCGGTCATCGTCGGGGACAACGTGATGGGCGGCCTCGCCGTCCTCGCGCTCGCGCTGCGCTTCGGCGAGGACCACCGCCCGACCATGATCTTCTCCATGAAGCGCGAGAACGCGCCCTGGGTCACCGACGCCGACATGCGGCGCGGGACGGCCTTCATCTGGCCCGCATCTCGGCCGGGAGAGGCCATGCCCGGCGCGCTCAGGCGCATGGCGGCGCGACTGACCGTGCCGCCGCCGGCCGCCCGCGACTTCACCGTGCCCTGGCCGCGCCGGCCGGGCGCGCCGGGGCTGCGCTTCGCCGTCGCCTGCGCCGCCGGGCACGGCCTCGGGGGTGGAGGGCCGGCGGGCCGATGATGGCGCGCGCCGGCCGCGATTGTGCTAAGAGGGGCCGGGAAGTCTCGAGGAGGACGAAGCGATGGGGCTGCAGCCCGCCTATCTCGACTACATCGAGGATTGCGCGAAGAGCGAACTCGGCGGCCTCGTGGGCACGCGCATGCTGGAGCTCGGCGACCAGGTGATCTCCATCGAGGGCGTCCCGGAGCGCACCGGCAAGGATTATTACGGGAACCGCGGGGTCGCGCATGTCTCCTTCGACCTGAACGGCGCCCACGGGGCGCTCAAGGTCGACCTCGCCAGGCCCATCGACGATCCCGCCTGGCGGGGCGCCTTCGACATCGTCACCAATTCCGGCACCACCGAGCATGTCGAGCCGTTCGAGGCCCAATACACCTGTTTCATGAACATCCACGACTGCCTGAAGGTGGGCGGGATCTCGGTCCACCTGGTGCCGGACCTCGAGGAGCTCGAGCAGCGCGGCCGCTGGCGCAACCACTGCAACAACTACTACACCCACGGCTTCTTCGCCCGGCTCGCCGAGCTCAACGGCTACGGCCTCGTTTCCTCCAAGGTGATCAACGGGCTGCGCTGCGCCTGCCTGCGCAAGACCGCCGACGCCCCCTTCACCGGGGACCGCGAGGCGGTGCTCGCCGGCATCGGCCGCAGGTTCGGCGGCGTCGTCTATTCCGGCATCAACAGCCATCCGCTGCTGAGCCCGTTCCTGAGCCTCTACCGCCGCGTGGCCATCGCCGCCCACCGCGCGGTCCGGCGCTGACGCCACGCCGGACCGGCCCGGCGCGAAAAAACGACTCGCGCACCGGCGGTGGAATTACCTAATAATGGAACCCGGTTGAAGTGCGGATTTGCCCGCCCGTCGCCGTCAGGGGAGTGAGCGACTTGTCCTACCGTTTCCGCCGGGGAGAGACACTCGGCGCCGGCGCGCGCCGCATCGCCCGGGAAGTCATCGACCATGCGCTCAAGTGCCTCACGGACGGGCGCATGCCGGCGGAGCACCGCACCCACGAGGCGCGCAAGGCGATCAAGCGGCTGCGCGGCCTGGTGCGGCTGATCGGGCCCGAGGCCGCCACCGGGGCGCTGCCCGCGAAGCTGGACCGCGGCCTGAGGAAGACCGCCAAGCTGCTGGCCGCGAGCCGGGACGAGGACGTCCTGCGCGAGACCCTGGCCGCGGTCGCGAGGGACGAAAAGACGCACGCGGATGCCGAGACGGTCGCGGCCCGCATCGCGCCGCCCGATCGCGCCACCGTCGCCGCGCGCCAGCGCGCCTTCGGCCGGGTGATGGAGGAGCTTTCCGGGATCCGCAGGGATTTCGGCGGCCTCCGGCTCAGCGGCAACCGGCCCGAGGACCTCAAGCCGGGTTATGTCGAAACCTACCGCGCCTCGCGCAAGCGCATGAAGAAGGCGCTCGCCACGCGGAAGGACGCCCAGCTCCACCGCTGGCGCGAGATGGTCAAGTACCACGGCTACCACGCGGGGCTCTTGGCGAACCTCGATGGCGGCAGGCTGGCGGCGCGCCGGGATCGCAGCAGGACGCTCGAGGAGCTGCTGGGCAGGCACCACGACCTCGTGCTGCTCGAACGCCGCCTCGACGCCGTGGCCGGGACCGGGAAAAAGAAGTCCGCCAAGGACAAGGGCGGGAAGGCCGAGGCGAAGGCAGCGATTTCCGAGGCGGCCGAGGCGGCCTCGGCCGCGAGGCTGAGGCGGCGCATCCGGCGCCTCCGGCGCGAAGCCGAGCGCGAGGCCGAACGCCTCGGCAAGGCGCTGTTCGCGACCAAGGCCTCCCGGGCCGGGAAGGACCTGCCGCTCTAGCTCGCCGCCGCGCGGGCCGCGTCCGGCCGCGGCGTCGACCCCATCTCCATCCGCTTCCGCGCGGGTCTCCGCGCCTCGGCCCTCCGGGCGGCGGTCATCCGGGCGGAGGTCATCCGGGCGGCGGTCATCCAGGTGGAGGTCATGGCTCGGCAATGTCTTCGCGGTCATAGGGCCCGGTCCGACGGTCCGTCTCGACCGCCGTGACCCGCTGACCGTTGAACCGCATCCGGGCCGGCGGCATGGGGACGCCGCGGGCGTGAAGGACCTTCACGGCTGTGGACGGTCACGGCAGAATTCATATAATATAAAAGAGCAGCTTATCATTGCAGCGTCCCGACCTCGAACAAAGCCGACAAGAGCGGAGGCATGAACGAAGGGAGCTTTGCCATGAGAGATGAATTAAAGGGAATCTTGATCACCGCCGGAGCCTTTGCGCTTGGCTGGGGGTTGTTCGTCCTCGTTTTTTGAGCCTGGGCAACGCAACGAGTACCCCGATTGGGGCGCGGCCGGACCCACGGCGGCCGGGCCGATGACTTTGGAAAGCCGGTGTGAGATACCTCGACACACCGCCTGCTCCGTGAGATCTCGGCCTTAGCCTTTCCGCCCGCGCCCGTTTTCGGACCCTCGGCCGCGCCCACGACCGCCGCGCCAAGTTCGGTGCCTCGGCGGCGGAGGGTCGATTTCCGCCTCCGATCGGGGGGCGGGCCATTGATGGTTCAACCCCCGATGAGGTCGGCGCCGGGCCGCGCGTGGTGCCTCAGGAGAGGACGGAAGCCAAGTGGCGGCCGACCAGACGGGTGCCGGCCGGACGGCGGCTGACCGGACGGCGGGCGCGCCCGGTGGACGGGCGCAAGCCCCCAAGGCGCGGCCCTATCGGGATCGGCGCGGCTCGGGCAGCTGGAAGGCAAATGTTTTTCAGAATTGGCAAGGGCCGCGCGGGCGCGTCTTCCCTCACTTCGGCTCCGCAGAGGGCCGCCATCGGGCCGGAAACGGGATTTCCAGGAAAGGTCGTGGCGCGCCCGGAAGGATTCGAACCCTCAACCTCCTGATCCGTAGTCAGGTGCTCTATCCAGTTGAGCTACGGGCGCCTCGGCGCGGCCTCGGGCCGCGAAGGGTCGCGAGGCTACTCAAAAGCGCCCCGCTTGGCAAGGTCTGGTGCGCGCGCCCGTTCCCGGCCGCGGACCGGCCGGTCGAGGGGCGATTGCTTGGCCCTTCCGCCGCCGTCAGTCCCGCCGCCCGCCGCCGTCTGTCCCGTCCTTCCGCCGCCTGGGCCCCGCCCTCCGCGCCATCCTCCGCGCCCCCCGCGGAAGCCTTCGATTCGAATCGAATGCCGCGCCTTGGGGGCTTGTCTTGTCGCGGGCCTTGTGAAAAGGTACCAACTTCCTTAAGACGTATGAACACAACGACAACATAGTTTCACTCGGGGTGCATACCTAGGCGCTAGGATAGGGGTGGCTCTTCCATGACCCGCATAAAAAGACGTGCCGCGCTGCTGGCCGCGGCCTTGATGCTCGGCGGCTGCTCCTTCGTTTCGGAGAACCTGTTCCCGAATTTCGGCGGCGACGATCCCGCCGCCCCGCCCGACAGCCAGCCCGTCGCCCGGCCCGATTCGGCGACCGCGCCGTCGGCCGGCAAGACGCTCCGGCGCTCGACCAAGCCGGAGCCCCAGAGCGCCGCCGCCGCGCCCGGTTCGGCCCCCGGCACCGTGAGCGCGGCCCCGCCGCCGCCGCCCGCGCCGCCGCAGATGGGCAGCTCCACCTTCCAGCCGCCGGCGGTGACGCCGGGCAGCCCGACCGGCACCGTGGTCGGCGCCAAGGTCGCCCAGATCCGCGGCGAGCTCACCCGGCTGCAGGCCAACATCAACAGCCACAACCAGGAGCTCCAGGGGCTGCGCGCCCAGACCATCCAGCACGCCCAGGGCTATCATGGCACCGTGGCGGCGATCAATTCGCGCCTCCAGGTCGGCACGACGCCGGGCAACCCGGTGCTGCTGACCCAGTGGAACTCGGCCCAGACCCAGCTCGACGGCATCTCCCGCGACATCGCGCTGATGAACTCGCTGGCCAACCGGGTGGCCGCCGATTCGTCGACCTCCGGCTACCTGCTGGAGACCACCCGGGCGACCTACGGCCTCTCCGGCGCCGTCGACCAGGACCACCAGCAGCTCGCCATCCTCGAGGACGAGGTCAACCGCACCACGGTCCTCATCGACCGGCTGCTCAACGAACTGAGCGACGACATCAACCGCCAGTCGGCCTATGTCGGCCAGGAGCGCAAGAACCTCACCACCCTCTCGGTCGCCGTCAAGAACGGCGAGCTGATGGGCGCGAGCCTCGCCAACCGCGCCTTCGGCGCGGGCCCCGCCGCCCAGGGCCGGGTCTCGGTCGGCGGGTCCGCGGCGCTCAGCGGCAACCGCAGGCCGCTGGTGGTGATCCGCTTCGACCGGCCGCGGGTGGAATACGAGCAGGCGCTGTATTCCGCCGTCTCCCAGGCGCTCGAGCGCCGGCCCCAGGCCGGGTTCGACCTCATCGCCGTGGCCCCGGGACAGGGCTCCGCCGCCCAGGTGGCGCGCGGCGCCAACAGGGCCCGGCGCAGCGCCGAGAGCGTCCTGCGCTCGCTCACCGCCATGGGCCTGCCGCCGAGCCGGGTGAACCTCTCGGCCGGCACCTCGGGCCAGGCGCAGACCGCGGAGGTCCACGTCTACGTCCGCTAGCGCCGGGACACACGGCATCCGATCGCGCGCCTCGTCCTTCGACACGGGCCTCCGGCCCTGCTCAGGAGGAGGCCCTTTTCTTCGCATCAAGACGCGAACCCCATGCCGAGGCGCGAGTTTTCGCGCCAAAGTCGCGAACCTCACGCTGAGGAGCCCGCGGAGCGGGCGTCTCGAAGCGGGCGGTTCGCGCGCCGCGCGGCCGTTTCTCCTTGCGCGCCTCTCCGCCCTTTGACACCCGGGTCCGGGAGGGGGAAAATAGCCCCGGAACGGCGTATCCCAACCGCCGAGCGAGGAGGAAGCCATGACCCGCGATTTCGAAGACCATTGCTGGCAGGACGTGATCCCCGAGGACGAGCTCGAGATCTACCGCACCTTCTTCGGCCGGGAGGTCCAGGGCCTCGGCCCGAGCCCGGCGCTGCTCGCCATCGACCTCTACAAGAAGGTCTACCGCGGCGGGCCCGGCCCGGTGGCGGAGATCAACAAGCTCCACCGCGGCGCCTGCGGCGACTACGCCTGGGACGCCATCGCCCCCACGGTGAAGCTCTTCGCCGCCGCCAGGGCCGCGGGCCTGCCCGTCATCTACACCACCGGCCTCGGCTCGGAGACGGTCAGCGCCACCAACCGCCAGCGCTCGGGCGAGCCCATCGGCGACGGCTACGACATCAAGGAGGAATTCGCCCCGGAACCGGGCGACCTGATCATCCGCAAGCAGCGTGCGTCCGGCTTCTACGGCACGCCGATCATCGCCCATCTCAACCAGATGGGGGTGGAAAGCCTGATCCTGTGCGGCGAGAGCACCTCGGGGTGCCTGCGGGCCTCGGTGGTGGACGCGTTCTCCGCCGGATACCACGTGGTGGTGGCGGAGGAATGCTGTTTCGACCGCTCGCTCATAAGCCACAAGGTCGCGCTCTTCGACCTGCACCACAAATACGCCGACGTCCTGCACGTGGAGGAGGTCGTCGCCGGGCTCAACGCGCTGGCGGGCCGCAAGGCGGCGGAATGACTCACTAGGGGAGAAGCTTGCCATGGCGACCCAGCGCCTGCCGGTCTTCCAGAAATTCATCACCGACCTGCGCGCGGCCTTCGCCAACGCCCCCGACACCAAGGCGGCGATGGAGACGGCGCGCGACCTGCTGGCGGAGCTCGTCACGGACGACGGCCTCCGGGCGCACTCCAGGGACTGGCCCTCGACCGAGGGGCACAAGAACCTGCTGCTCTACGAGGACCCCGAATACGGCTTCGCCGTCAACGCCGTCGTGCGCACGCCCAACCGCAAGGGCGGTATCCACGACCACGCCCATGCCTGGACGGCCTACGGCCTGCTCGACGGGGTGGAAAAGCTCGAGCGCTACTCACGCCTCGACGACGGCTCGAAGGAAGGCTATGCCGAGCTCCGCCTCGACAGCGTCTCCGAAAGCGGGCCCGGCACCGTCGACCTGGTGCCGCCCTTCGACATCCATTCGGAGAAGGGCGGGCCGGGCCGCTCGGTCGCGGTGATCGTGCGCTCGGAACGGGTGGCGGGCCGGGTGCTGCAGGGCCGCTACGACCCCGAGGCCCGGACCACCCACCAGGGCGAGGGCCCGACCCAGGTCCCGTTCGAGCTCGCCTGACCGAACCCGCGCCGGCCTGGGACCCGAAATTACGGGATCATGTTCCGGGGCACCGGCCCCCATGGTTCGACAGGCTCACCATGAGGGTCGGGTAGGGACCTCATCCTGAGCCCGTCGAAGGATGAGCCCGCCGAAGGATGCGGCCCGACTCCCGTTTCCGTGGTCGTGGGTCCTAAAAGCGCCGGGTCGCGCGGAACTCCCACGGCGTGACCTTGCCGTCCTTGTCGCGATCCGCCGCCTCGAACTGCTTGCGCCCGCCGTCGATGAACTCGGCCTTGGTCACCTTCTTGTCGCCGTTCGCGTCCATCGCCTTGAAGCGCTCGCGCTTGGAGGCCTGCCGGGCCTCGTGATAGTGTCCGGAGCCGGGCCCCGGCCCCATGCGGACGGCCATGTATTCCTCCTCGGTCAGGCTGCCGTCATCGTCGGCGTCCATGGCGCCGAACACCGCTTCCCAGCGGGCGGCCGCCTCGTCGGCGGAGATCACGCCGTCGCCGTTGCTGTCGATGGTTCCGAACATCATGGCGCCACGGCCCATGCCGTATCCCATGCCGCCGCCGTAGCCCATTCCGTAGCCGGGACCCATCATGCCGTAGCCGTGCATCGGGCCGTAGCCCATTCCGTAGCCCATGCCGTAGCCCGGTCCCATGCCGTAGCCCGGTCCCATGCCGTAGCCCGGTCCCATGCCGTAGCCCGGTCCCATGCCGTAGCCCGGTCCCATGCCGTATCCGGGACCCATCATTCCGTAGCCCGGCTGTTCCTGGGCGCGTGCGGAGGGCGCCGCCGCACTCGAGAGGGCGGCCCCGAGGACCAGGGCGCAGGCGAGCGTCGTCACTGAACGAGTCTTCATCTCTGTTCTCCCCTACTGATCGATGACGTTGAACCGGACCGGTGGACGGTCTCCAAGGTTTGATGTGGGGAGCGGGACTGGCGCGCGCAACCCATTCTTCGTCTTTTTTCTGGACGCCGCGCACGCCCGGCCGCGACAAGCAGGCCTGCCGCCGGTCGAATTTTCGGCTAAGATCGCAGCCGGCCCGCGGGGCGCGGGCCGGTCAATCCTGACGGGGACCATTCCATGGCCATCACGGCGACGCCCTTGCACCCGCTGTTTGGGGCCCGGCTCACCGGGATCGATGCGCACGATCCGATGGCGCCCGATGAGGTCGCGGCGCTCAAGGCCGCGATGGACCGCTGCGCGGTGGCGGCGATCGCCCATGACCGCCCGCTCGGCAACGAGGAGCTGATCGCCTTCGCCCGCCATCTCGGGCCCATGGACGCGGGCCGCGCGCCCAAGGTCACCGGCACCGGCATCCGCATCCCCCATAACGAGATCACCGACCAGAGCAACCTCGACCAGGACGGGGAGATCTACGCCGAGGGCGACCGGCGCCTGCTGTTCAAGCGCGCCAACCGGCTCTGGCACACCGACATGTCCTTCCGCCAGGTGCGCGCGACCTATTCCCTGCTCGCGGCCCACGAGGTCCCGCCCGAGGGCGGCAACACGGAATTCGCCGACATGCGCGCCGCCTTTGACGCCCTGCCCGAGGCCATGAAGACGCGGATCGAGGGCCTGGTGGCGGAGCATTGCTACTGGCATTCGCGCGCGCTCGGCGGCGGGCCGGAGCCGACGGCGGAGGAGCGCGCGGGCCGCCCGCCCGCCTATCACGCCCTCGTCCATGTCCATCCCGGGTCCGGGCGCAAGGTGCTCTACATCGCCTCGCACATCGCGGGCATCCGGGGCTGGCCGGCCGACGAGGCGCTGGACCTGATCCGCGAGCTCACCGCGTTCGCGACCCGGCCCGAATTCGTCTTGAGCTACGCCTGGCGCGCCGGCGACGTGGTGATCTGGGACAACCTCGCCACCATGCACCGGGCGACGCCGTTCGACGACACCAGCTCCCGGCGCGACATGCGCCGGGCCACCTGCCGCGAGACCCCCGTCCACTCCTGAGGCGGCCGGGCGCTTCACTCCCATCCGTCATCGCCCGGCTTGTCCGGGCGATCTCTGGTCCCCGCCAGTATCCCGGATGCCCCGGGCCAGCCCGGACGGGAAAGCCATTATATAATCAATGTATGATATAATGAGTTGGTTAAACGAAGGCCTTTTTTGATGGCCATCGCCGGGGGACGCGGCCGCGCCCGTCAGTCGGGAACCGCGATGTTGTCGATGAGCCGCGCGCGGCCGAGATGCACCGCGGCCAGGAGCCGCGCCGGGCGGCGCAAGGTAACGAGCGCCTCGAGGGTCGCCGCATCGACGCAGGCGAAGTAATCGACCCTGTCGAACCCGGCCTCGATCAGCGCCGCGCGGCCGTCCGCCGAGGCGCCCGCGATGTCGGCGCCATCCGCGATCCGCCGGCCGGCCTCGGTCAGCGCGCGGTAGAGCGCCGGGGCAATGGCGCGCCGGGCGGCATCGAGATAGGCGTTGCGCGAGGAGATCGCGAGCCCGTCGGGCGCGCGCACCGTGGGCACGCCGATGATGTGGACGGCAAGGTCGAGATCGGCGACGGCCCGCTTGACGATGACGAGCTGCTGGTAGTCCTTCTCGCCGAACAGCGCGATGTCGGGCCCCGCCTGGGCAAGGAGTTTCACCACCACCGTCGCCACGCCGTCGAAATGACCGGGCCGCGCCGCGCCGCACAGTCCGTCGCCGAGGCCCGCCACCGAGACCGTGGTCGCGAAACCGTCGGGGTAGACCTCCTCCACCGCCGGGGCGTAGAGCAGGTCGACCCCGGCATCCGCGAGGAAGGCGCCGTCCCGGGCCTCGTCCCGGGGATAGGCGTCGAAATCCTCGCCCGCACCGAACTGGGTGGGGTTGACGAAGAGGCTGGCGATTACCCGGTCCGCCCTGGCCTCGGCGGCGGCGATCAGGGCGCCGTGGCCCTCGTGCAGCGCGCCCATGGTCGGCACCAGGGCGATGGACTCACCGGCGGCGCGCCAGGCCGCGACCCGCGCGCGCAGGTCGGCCACCGTGCGGACGGTGGCAAGGGTGCGTTCCGCGACGGATCCAGCCATGGCGAGTGGGCGCTTATCCCGAGATCAGCTTGGGCCCGCGCTTGGAGCCGAAGCAATGCTCGTCGCCCGGGAAGGCGCGGGAGCGCACGTCCTCGGCGAAGGCGCGGACCGCCTCCTCGATATCGGCGCCGAGATCGGCGTAGCGCTTGACGAAGCGGGGCGTGAAATCGGTGAACAGGCCGAGGATGTCCTCGGTCACCAGCACCTGGCCGTCGCACGCGACCGAGGCGCCGATGCCGATGGTGGGCACGTCGACCGCCCCGGTGATGGCGCGGGCCACCGGCTCCAGCGTGCCCTCGACGACGATGGCGAAGGCGCCGGCCTCGGCCACCGCCTTGGCGTCCTCGATGAGCCGCTTGGCCCCCTTGTCGCCGCGCCCCTGGACGGTGTAGCCGCCCATCGCCCGGACCGACTGCGGCTTGAGCCCGACATGGCCCATCACCGGCACGCTGCGCTGGGTGAGGAAACGGACGGTCTCGGCCATCTCCACCCCGCCCTCGAGCTTCACGGCATCGCAGCCGGTCTCCGCCAGCACCCGGGCCGCGGTCCGGTAGGCGGCGGCGGGCGATTCCTGGTAGGAGGCGAAGGGCAGGTCCACGGTCACGCAGGCATGCTCCGCCCCGCGCACCACCGCCGCGCCGTGGTTGACCATCATGTCGAGCGTCACCGGCAGGGTGGTGTCCATGCCGTAGAGCACCATGCCGAGCGAATCGCCCACCAGCAGGATGTCCACATGGGGGTCGAGCAGGCGCGCCATGGGCGTGGTGTAGGCGGTCAGGCAGACGATCGGCGTGCTTCCCTTGCGGGAGGCGATGTCGGGCACGGTGACGGCGTTTTTCGGCTTGGCCATGGGATTTCCAGGATGACGAGAGGATCGGGGCCAGATTAGTACCCCTTTTTGACTTAACGGAAAATGATTTTTGCTGAGCGGCGCGCGGCGGCTATAGAATGCGGCTTTCCGTCCGAGGGGGTCGTCCCGGTGCCGCCGCTCAAGCCGCTTCCAGCCTTGCTTTCCAGGCGCTTTCCGGCGCCGGGGCCGCGCCTGGCGCGGATCATTTGTGTCCTGCTCGTGGCGGTCGGCCTGCTCTCCGCCTGCGACACCGCCCGCCGGCCGGAGGCCCCCATCACCGCCGACGAGGCCGGTTTCGCGCCGTCAAGCCACCGCGAGGCGGTCGCCGCCCGGCGCCAGATGGTGGCCAGCGCCAACCCCATCGCCTCCCGCGTCGGCCGCGACATCCTCGCCAAGGGCGGCTCGGCGCTCGACGCCGCCATCGCCATGCAGGCGGCGCTGACCCTGGTGGAGCCCCAGTCCTCGGGGCTTGGCGGCGGCGGCTTCCTCATGCTTTTCGACGCCAAGACCGGGCAGATCGAGGCCTACGAGGGGCGCGAGGCCGCCCCCGACGCGGTCAGGGAAACCCTGTTCATGACGCCCGACGGCAAGCCCATGGCGCGCAGCCGCTACCGGGTCGGCGGCATATCCGCCGCGGTGCCGGGGAGCCTCCGCATGCTGGAGGCGGCGCACAAGCGCCACGGGCGGCTCGCCTGGGCGGATCTCTTCCAGCCCACCATCGGGCTCGCCGAGCGCGGATTCCGCATCTCGCCCCGGATGCACGCCTCCATCGCCGAAGACAGCTTCCTGCCCGAATACCCCACCGCCCGGTCCTATTTCTTCGCCTCCGACGGCAAACCCAAGGCGACCGGCACGCTGCTCAGGAACCCGGAGCTCGCGGCGACGCTCCGGGCGGTGGCGAAGGACGGCGCCCCGGCGCTCTACGAAGGCCCGATCGCGCGCGACATCGCCGCCGCCACGCGCAACGATCCGCACCGCCCCGGCCTGATGACGGAGCGGGACCTCGCCGCCTACCGGGCCAAGAGCCGGCCCGCCGTCTGCGGGCCCTATCGCGCGTGGCTCGTCTGCGGCTTCGGCCCGCCGACCGCCGGCGGCATGGCGACGGTGATGACGCTCGCGCTGCTCGAACGGTTCGATCTTGCGCGCCTCGAGCCGTCCTCCGCGGAGGCGGTGCATCTCATCTCCGAGGCGACGCGGCTCACCGACGCCGACCGCCTGCGCTACGTCGCCGACCCCGATTTCGTCAACGTGCCCCTCGACAGCCTGCTCGACCGCGACTACCTCGCCCGGCGTTCGCGCCTGATCGACAGGGCCCGAGCCATGACCAAGGCCCAGCCGGGGAGCCTCCCGATGTTCGCCGGACGGACCGGGCGCTTCGCATCTTCGGAGGATACCGAGCACGCCTCCACCACCCACATGAGCGTCATCGACAAGGACGGCAACGCCGTCGCCATGACCGCCTCGGTCGGCGGGGCGTTCGGCGCGCGCCTCATGGTCCGGGGCTTCATGCTGAACAATCACGCGACCGATTTTTCCCCGCTGCCCCGCACCGCCGCGGGGCGGCCCAAGGTCAACCGGCCCGGCCCCAACAAGCGGCCCCGCTCGTCCCAGTCGCCGACCTTCGTCTTCGACCCGCAAGGCCGGCTCACCTACGCGCTCGGCTCGCCGGGCGGGACGCGGATCATCGCCTTCGTGGTCAAGACCCTGGTCGGCGTGATCGACTGGGGGCTCGATATCCAGGCCGCCATCAACCTGCCCAACCATGCCGTCAGGCGCGGGGAGATCGATCTCGAGCGCGGCACGGCGCTCGAGGCGATCGCGCCGAGGCTCCGGGCGCTCGGCCACAAGGTGCGCATCCGGCGCCTCACCAGCGGCATCCAGGGCATCCAGCGCAAGGGCGGCATGCTGGTCGGCGGCGCCGATCCCCGGCGCGAGGGCCTGGTGCTGGGGGATTGAGGCCCCCGCCGCGGCCGCCGGGGCGGGGCCTCAGTCCTCGGCGTAGCGGCCCTCGGCCTCGAAATAGGCATCGAAGCCCGCCACCTCGCGCAGGTGGGCGAAGGTCGCCAGATTGTCGGGCGCCCTCCCCTCCTTGAGCGCAGCCAGCGCCCCTTCCATCGCACGGGTGGCTGCCAGCAGCAGGGTAAGCGGATAGGCCGCGATCTTGAAGCCGATCTCCTCCAGCGCCTTGGGGGGCAGCACGGGGGTTGCACCCTGCTCGAGCATGTTGGCGAGGCTCGGGCGCCGCGTCGCCTTGGCGACCGCCTCCAATTCGGCCGTGCTCTCGGGCGCCTCGACGAAGATGATGTCGGCGCCGAGCGCCTCGAAGGCCCGGGCGCGGTCCAGCGCCTCGTCGAGCCCGAGGCAGGCGCGCGCATCGGTGCGCGCGAGGATCAGGATGTCCGCGCCCTCCTCCCTCGCGTCGACGGCGGCGCGGATGCGGGCCTCGGCCTCCCCCCGGTCGACCACCCGCTTGCCCCGGGTGTGGCCGCAGCGCTTGGGCGCGAGCTGGTCCTCGATCATCACCGCGGCGAACCCCGCGGAGGCGTAGCCCGCCACCGTGCGCTTGACGTTGAGCGCGTTGCCGTAGCCGGTGTCGCCGTCGCCGATCACCGGGATGCGGACCGCGACGCAGATGTCGCGCCCCGCATCGAGCATCTCGCCGTAGGAGATCAGCCCGGTGTCGGGCAGGCCGACGCGCGCGGCGGAGACGGCGAAGCCGCTCATGAAGGTCAGCGGGAATCCCGCCCGTTCGATCAGCTTGGCCGAATGGGCATCGAAGCAGCACGGCATGACGATCAGGCCGGGCGCCTCGAGAAGCGCGCGAAGGCGCCGGGCGGGCGATGGGCGGGGGGATTCGGGGCCAGTCATTGCAGGGCCGGTCATTGCGGGGCCGGTCATTGCGCGGCCGCCCGGCCGCCGGGGGCGGAGCCGTCCGCGGGCCGGCGCAGCCCCAGGGTGATGCGGAAGACCGTGCCGTCTGCGCCCGAGGCGGCGAGCTCGATGCTGCCGCCGTGGGCCATCAGGATTTCCCGTGCGATGGCGAGGCCGAGCCCGGTCCCCCCGGCCCGCGCCGAGCCAGCGAAGGGGATGAACAGGTTCTCGAGCGCCCTCTTGGCAAGGCCCGGCCCGTCGTCGCGGACCTCGAGGACGAGGGGATCGGCGGACGCGAGCGCGATGGTGACGGTCCTGGCCCCCGCCTCGGCCGCGTTCTTGACCAGGTTGGCGAACACCCGGAACAGCTGGTTGCGATCCGCCGTGACCTCGAGCGTTCCGGGCACCTCGTTGGCGAGGCCGAGCGCGCCGTCGGCGATCTGCGGCACCGCCGTCGGCACCTCGTCCAGCATCGCCGACAGCCCGAAGGTCGAGGGGTGGAGCTCCCCCGCCTCCTGGGCGTAGTTCAGCGTCTCGGTGCACAGCGTCACCGCCCGGTCGAGCGCCCCCACCAGGGTGGGCGAGGCGCGCCGGACGTCGGGGTCGTCGCTGCCCGCCAGCCGTTCCGAAACCAGTCGCGCGGTGGCCAGCATGTTCCTGAGATCGTGGTTGACCTTGGCCACGGCCTCGCCCAGGGCGGCGAGGTGCTGGCGCTGGCGCAGCGCCGCGCGCAGGCGCGCCTGCATGGCGGCGAGCTCGCGCTGCGCGGTGCCGACCTCGTCGGTGCGCCCGCTCTCGCCGATGGCGGCGGCGGGATCGTCGGGGTCCTGACGGAAGGCCACCATGGACGAGGTGATCCGCCGCATCGGTACCACCATCAGGAAATAGAGGCTCAAGTACACCAGGACCGCGGTGAAGACGGAGATGACGATGGAGAGCAGCAGGATGCGCTCGCCATAGGCGAACATGACCGCCCGGAGCGGCGCCTCGTCCAGCACCACCTCGACCATGATCCCGGGCTGCTGCGGCGATTTTCCCATGACCCTGAGCACCCGGTTCTCGGTCCGCGCCAGGGTCGCGAAGGCATCGCCGATCAAGCCGAAGAAGGACATATCGGAAAGGTCCACGTTGGCATCGACCCTGGGCGGCATGTCGGAAGACAGCATCAGGACCTTGGAATCGGGCTTCTGCAGGATCACGCCGTAGGCCCGGACATGGCGCAGCAGTTCGCGCTCGAGCGACTTGCTCACCACGTTCTGCGGGGTGGCTTCGAGCGCCAGCGTGGCGAGATGGGCGGCGGCGATGCGCTCCTCGAACCAGCTCAGGCGGAAGCGGGCGATGGAGGGCGCGAAGATGAAGACTTCCGCCAGCATGACGAAGAAGACCGTCAGCACCAGGAGCCGGGCCGAGAGCGACCGGGCCAGCGGCGGCAGGTGTGAAGTTGCGGATGCCATGGGCGGACTTTAAACCAGCGTCCTTTTGGTTCAAAGGCTTAGCTCGGAGGCGGCGCGTCCAGGGCGGCCGGGCTGGAGGGAGGGCGCGCGCCTCGCACACGCGTTCGGCGCGGCCCCCGCCCGGGCGCCGCGCCGAAACGGCACCGGCGGACGCGACGGCCCGCCGGCATTCGAGGGATGCTTAGTAGGGCTTCGCGCCGCACTTGGCCTTCTTGGCGGCGCACTTGGCGGCGCAGGGGTTGGCCGCGCACTTGGCCTTCTTGGCGGCGCACTTGGCGGCGCAGGGGTTGGCCGCGCACTTGGCCTTCTTGGCGGCGCACTTGGCGGCACAGGGGTTCGCGCCGCACTGCGCGACCTGGACCGGCGCGCCGGCGTCCGGCGCCGCGACGGCGGCGGGAAGGGCGACCGCCGTGGCGGCGGCGGCGATGGTGAGGGCAGTCAAAGACTTCTTGAACATGGGGATCTCCTTGAAGGACCGTTCTTCGTTCACCTGCCGGCGCCGGGCGCGTTCCGCGTTCACCGCCTCACGCCTGTCGGCGCCGAGCTTGCCCGGGTATTGAGCGGCAATCGCCTGACGCGGTCCAATGAACTCCATTCACGTTATCGTGAAATGCGAAGGAGACGGGGACGAGGTCCGGCTCAGCCCAGCTTGAGGAGCAGGCGCACGATCCATCGCGTGCGCGGCGAGAAGAGGCTCGGCGCATAGAAGCTGCCGGCCGCCCGCTTGCTCGCCTCGGACAGCGTCGGATAGGGCGCCACGACCGACGCCATGTCCTTGATCGAGAGCCTGCCCCCGACCGCGAACACCCAGGGCAGGATGAGCTCCCCGGCATGGGCGCCGACGATGGAGGCGCCCAGCACCCGCCCTCGCTTGCCGAGCACAACCTTGACGAAACCCTCCTCGCGGCGCTCGGTGCGGGCGCGGTCGTTCTCCGCGAAGGGCGCGCGCAGGACCGTCGGCGCGTGCCCCGCCGCGCGCGCCGCCGCCTCGCTCAGGCCGACATGGGCGAGCTCGGGGTCGGTATAGGTCACCCAGGGCACCGCGGTGTGATCGGCCTTGGCGGGCAGGCGGAAGAGCGCGTTGCGGATGACGATACCCGCGTGGTAGCCCGCGACATGGGTGAACTGGTAGCCGCCCGCGACGTCGCCGATGGCGAAGATCCTCTTGTTGGTGGTCCGGAGTCTGGAATCGACATCGACACCGCGCCTCGAATAGGCGACGCCCGCCGCCTCGAGCCCGAGATCGGCGACGTTGGCCGCCCGCCCGATGGCGAGAAGGAGGTGGCTTCCCTCGATCGCGGGCGGGGCGCCGTCGCCCTCGAGCGCGACCCGCACGCCGCCGCCCGAAGCGGGGGCGACGCCCGTGACCTTGGCGCCCTCGTGCAGGCGGACGCCTTCGCCGAGGACCCGCGCGCGCACCACCTCCACCGGCTCGGGATCGTCCTTGTTGAGGACGGTGAGCGCTTCCACCACCTCGACCTCCGAGCCGAGCCGCCGGTGCGCCTGGGCCATCTCCATCCCGATGGGCCCGCCGCCGACGATGATCAGCCGCCCGGGCCGCTCCTCGAGATCGAAGACGGTCTCGTTGGTGAGGTAGGGCACGGTCTCCAGGCCCGGAATCGGGGGCACCAGGGGGCGCGATCCGGTGGCGATGACGAAGCGCCTGGCCCGCACCTCGGCGTCCCCGGCCTCGAGCTGCCGGGGACCGGTGAAGCGGGCCGCGGCGCGGAGGACCGTGACGCCGAGCCCCTCGAAGCGCCCCACCGAATCATGGGGGGCGATCGCGGCGATGACGCCGTGGACATGGGCGTTGACGGCGGAGAAGTCCACGCGGGGCGCGCCCGCGGTAATCCCGAAGCGGCCCGCCCGATTGATGGTGTCGGCGGCATGGGCCGCGGCGAGAAGCGATTTCGAGGGCACGCAGCCGTAGTTCAGGCAGTCGCCCCCCATCTTGCCCTTTTCCACGAGCACGCATCTCGCCCCCATCTGGGCGGCGCCCGCAGCCACCGAGAGGCCGCCCGAGCCCGCGCCGACGATGCAGATATCGCAGTCGATGCGCCGCGCCATGGCGCTCAAGCCCCCTCCTTCGGCCGGCCCGCGTCCCCGCCCTTGAACCTTCGATAGGCGACGGGGATCAGGGAGAGCACGGCGAGGCCGATGATCGGGATCAGGATGTCGGGCTTGAAGATGATGCCGAGGTCCGGCGTCTTGCCGGCATCGAAGAGCGCGCCCAGGCCGTTGCCCACCGAGGCGTAGACGAAGCATCCCGGGATGATGCCGATGGCGGTGCCGATGACGTAGGTCCTGAGCGGAACGCCGAGGAAGGCCGGGACGAGGTTGACCAGCCAGAAGGGAAAGACCGGGATCAGGCGCAGGAACAGGAGGTAATTCAGCGCGTTCTCCTGGAATCCCGCCTCCATGCGCTTGAGCGCGGGCCCGGCCCGCGCCCGGAGCGGCTCGCCGATCGCGCTGCGGGCGGCGAGGAACAGACCCGTCGCGCCGATGGTGGCGCCGATGATCGCGTAGACGCTGCCGAGGACGATGCCGAACAGGAACCCCCCGGTGATGGTCAGGATCGCCCCGCCGGGCAGAGAGACGGCGGTGGACGCCGCGTAGACCGCGATGAACAGCAGCCCCGCCCAGACGCCGTAGCGGGCGACGAAGTCGACCAGGGCCTGGCGGTGCTCCTTCAGGGCGGCGAAGCTCACATAGGCGTCGAGATCGAAGACGAAGAAGGCGATCAGCGCCGCGATCAGCACCGCCAGGGGAACGACCCGCCCCAGGGTGAACGTCTTGGTCTTGCCCTTTTCCGGAGCGGGTTCGGTCATGGCGTTGGGGGCCGATTCATCCAGCGCGGCGCCCCCGGGCGCCGCGTCACTGCCTCTTTCGATGGTGCCGTGCATGCTACATCAATCCCCGGATCTTCCCATACCGCGTTTTCCAAGCCCCGTCCCGGGCCGGCGAGGGCCAATCTGCGCGGAAGCGCCCGCACCGTCCAATCAAGCCCGATCACCTCTCGGTGAAGGGGAAAAACCGCCGGCTGCCTGGATGCGGATTGACTTGGGCGCCTCAAGTCCCTATACAGCGGGCCTGTTTCAAACCACGGTCAAGGGAACGGAGCGCGACGTGAAACGCACTTTTCAGCCCTCCAAACTGGTCCGGAAGCGGCGCCACGGGTTCCGTGAGCGCATGGCGACCGTCGGCGGGCGCCGGGTGCTCGCCAACCGGCGCAAGAAGGGCCGCAAGCGCCTGTCGGCCTGACCCTTACCCTTTCCGATCCGATGCCGGCGCTCAACCGCCTGAAACGGCGCCCGGAATACCTCCGGGTGGCGGGCTCGGGCCTGAAGGCGGCGGCCCCGGGGCTCGTGCTACAGGCGCTCAAAAGGGACGATCGGGCACCGGCCCGCGTCGGCTTCACCGCCTCCCGGCGGGTCGGCGGCGCGGTCGCCCGCAATCGTGCCAGACGCAGGCTGCGCGCGGTGGCCGAGGAGGTGCTCGCAAGCCACGGCCGGCCCGGCTGCGATTACGTGCTGATCGCCCGCCAGGCGACCGTGACCCGGCCCTACCGCGCGCTTGCCCGCGATCTCGCCGGAGCGTTGAAGAGGCTTGATTTATATGATTCCCCGGAGAATAAAGAGGCGGCAAAAACGGCGCGCGTGAAGTAATGAAGACGATCGAACCCCTCTTGGCCGGCACGATCCGGGTGGTTTCGCGCCTGGCGGCGTATGGCGGCATGGTCCTCGTCTGGGGCTACCGGCTGTTGATCGCGCCGCTGTTTCCCGCGACCTGCCGGTACAACCCGAGCTGCTCGGCCTACGCCATCGAGGCGCTCCGCCGTCACGGGCCGATCAAGGGCGCCGTGCTCGCGGGACGCCGGCTGCTCGCCTGCCATCCCTGGGGCGATCACGGCCACGATCCCGTCCCGGAGGCGTGTTCCTACCGGGATCTACTCGCGCTGCGCCGGGGGCGGCCGTGAACGACCAGAAGAACCTTCTGATCGCCATCGTCGCCTCGATCCTGATCATGGTGAGTTTCCAGTATTTCTGGGAAAAGCCCAAGATCGGGGCCAAGCGCACGCAGCAGCAGGTGGCCGAGAGCCAGCCGGCGGGCCAGGTCCCGCCGGGAGCCCCCGGGACGGCCCCGGCCAAGCCCGCGGCCCCCGGCGCCCCGGCGCCCGCCCCCCAGGCCGCCGCCCCGGCCGCGCCGCAGGCGCCCGACGCCCGGCTGCCCACCGCGCCGCAGGCGGCTCCCGGCGCGGCGCCGGGCCAGGCGGTTCCGCCGGGCGGGCCCTTGGTGGCGCCCGCGGGGCCGGTCATCACGGGACCGAGGGTCACCGTCGACAACCCGAGCCTGCATGGCTCCATCGCGCTGAAGGGCGGGGCCATCGACGACATCACCCTGAAGGACTACCGCCAGACCGTCGATGCCAAGAGCCCGCCGATCCGCCTCCTCTCGCCGAGCGGATCGCCCAACGCCTATTACGCGACCCACGGCTGGCTGATGGGGACGAAGGCGCTCACCGATTCGAACACCCCGTGGAAGGCCGATCGCACCCGTCTCACGCCCGAGGCACCGGCGATCCTCACCTGGGACAACGGCCAGGGGCTCCGCTTCACCCGCACCATCGCGGTGGACAAGGACTTCATGTTCACCATCACGCAGCGGGTGGAGAACCGGGGCAGCGAGGCCGTGACCCTCACCCCCTATGCCGTCCTCAACCGCACCGGCACGCCGACGACGACGGGCTTCTACATCCTGCACGAAGGGCCGCTCGGCGTTTTCAACGGCCAACTCGAGGAAATCGATTATTCGGAGGTGGCCGAGGCGCGCCAGGTCAAGAGAACCTCCCAGGGAGGCTGGATCGGCATCACCGACAAGTACTGGCTCGCCGCCCTGGTGCCCGACCAGAAGGTGCCCATGAACGCCCGCCTCCTCCACTGGCAGGCCAACAAGACCGACAAGTACCAGGCCGATTTCGTCGCCGCGCCGCAGACCATCCCGCCGGGCGGCAGCGCCGAGACCACCTCCCGCGTGTTCGCCGGCGCCAAGAAGGTGAAGCTGCTGGCGGGCTATGCCGAGACGCTCGGCATCGTGCTCTTCGACCGCGCCATCGACTTCGGCTACCTCTGGTTCCTGACCAAGCCGTTCTTCTACGTCCTCGATTTCCTGTTCCATCTGCTCGGCAATTTCGGGCTGGCGATCCTGGCGGTCACCGTCCTGGTCAAGCTGGTCTTCTTCCCGCTCGCCAACAAGTCCTACCGCTCGATGAGCGAGATGAAGAAGCTCCAGCCCAAGATCATGGCGCTCAAGGAGCGCTTCGGCGACGACAAGCAGCGGATGAACCAGGAGATGATGGAGCTCTACAAGCGGGAGAAGGTCAACCCGGCCTCCTCGTGCCTGCCCATCGTGATCCAGATCCCGGTGTTCTTCGCCCTCTACAAGGTGCTGTTCATCTCCATCGAGATGCGCCACGCGCCGTTCTACGGCTGGGTCCAGGATCTTTCCGCCAAGGACCCGACCTCGATCCTCAACCTGTTCGGCCTTCTCCCCTTCGGCGTCCCGGCCTACGTGCCCGACTTCCTCTCCATCGGCATCTGGCCGCTGATCATGGGGGCCTCGATGTTCGTGCAGATGAAGCTGAACCCCGCCCCGCCCGACCCGGTGCAGGCCAAGATCTTCATGTTCATGCCGATCTTCTTCACCTTCATCATGGCGCCCTTCCCGGCGGGGCTGGTGATCTATTGGGCGTGGAACAACCTGCTGTCGATGACCCAGCAATGGGTGATCATGAAACGCATGGGCGTGGCCCCCGGCCAGAGCGCGCCGGGCAAGACCTGAACCCGGATCCGCCCGGGGAGCCGGGATGAACGACACCCCCGAGATCGCCGAGGAAGAGATCGAGGCCGCGCGGAAGCTCTTCGCGGGGCCCTGCGACTTCACCGCGGGCGCCACGACGGCGGCCGAGCTTCCCGCGCCGGCGCCGGTCGAGGTCGCCTTCGCGGGACGGTCCAACGTCGGCAAGTCCAGCCTGATCAACGCGCTGACCGGGCGCAAGGCGCTGGCGCGCACCTCCGCCAACCCGGGGCGCACCCAGCAGATCAATTTCTTCGATCTCGGCGGCCGGCTCACGCTGGTCGATCTGCCGGGCTTCGGCTACGCCCGGGCGTCCAAGGGCCGGGTCGCGGCCTGGACGCGGCTGGTCATGCTCTACCTCAAGGGACGCGCCACCTTGCGCCGCGTCTTCCTGCTGATCGATTGCCGGCGCGGCATCGGCAGGGGCGACCGGGTGGTGATGGCGGATCTCGATGCGGCCGCGGTCAGCTACCAGATCGTGCTGACCAAGTGCGACAAGGCCGGGCCCCGCGAGCTCGCGGGCGTCACGCAAGACGTCTTCGCCGAGATCGCCAAGCGCCCCGCCGCCCATCCCGAGGTGCTCGCCACCTCGGCCGAGGCCGGCACCGGGATCGCCGAACTGCGCGCCCTGATCGCCCGGCTGGCCCCGCCTCCGGCGCCCGCCCCGGCACCGTGAGCGCGCTCCGGCGACGGTTCCATTTGCCGTGATTCTCCTCTAAAGTCCGCGCGCCATGGCAGACAAGAAACACCAGCCCCATCCCAGTTGGCTCGAGAAGGCGCGGACGCTCTCCGAAGCCCTTCCCTACATGCGCCGTTACGCGGAGGAGACCTTCGTCATCAAATACGGCGGCCATGCCATGGGGGATGCGGAGCTCGCCGAATGCTTCGCCCGCGACGTGGTGCTGATCAAGCAGGTCGGCATCAACCCGGTGGTCGTGCATGGCGGCGGACCGCAGATCGGCGAGATGCTGAAGCGGCTCAAGATCAAGAGCTCCTTCGTCGACGGCCTCAGGGTGACCGACCGCGCCACCGTGGAGATCGTCGAGATGGTGCTCTCGGGATCGATCAACAAGCAGGTGGTGACGTCGATCAATGCCGCGGGCGGCAACGCGGTGGGGCTGTCGGGCAAGGACGCCGGGCTGATCCATGCGGAGAAGCTCAGGCGCACCAGCCGCGAGACCGATTCCAATATCGAGAAGATCCTCGACCTCGGCTTCGTCGGCGAGCCGACCCAGATCTTTCCCCATATCCTGGAGACCTTCGAGGCCTCGGACATCATCCCGGTGATCGCGCCCATCGGCCTGGGCTCCCGGGGCGAGACCTACAACATCAACGCCGACACCGCCGCCGGCGCCATCGCCACGGCGGTGGGCGCGGCGCGGTTCCTGCTGCTGACCGACGTGCCGGGCGTGATGGATGCCTCGGGCGACGTGATCCCGGAGCTCACCCTCTCCCAGTCCCGGCGGCTGATCGATGACGGCGTGATCACCGGCGGCATGATCCCCAAGGTGGAAACCTGCATCCAGGCGGTGCAGGGGGATGTCGATGCCGCCGTCATCATCGACGGCACCGTGCCCCATGCGCTGCTGCTGGAAATCTTCACCGACGCCGGCGTCGGCACCCTGATCCGCGCCGACTGACGCCGGCCCCGTCGCGGGGCCCGCTCAGCCCGTGTAGAAGTCGAGCTGCCAGGCCATGTCCTCTTCCGACATCGGATAGGCGATCCCGTTCTTGGCCTGGAGCATCTCGCGCGGGGGGATGTTGGCGAGCCGTGCCTGGAGCCGGACGGCGAAGCGCATCTTCAGCCCCGCCTTCCACGCGAGCGACGTGATCGCCTTGGCGCTTTGGGAATCGACGATGCGGGTCACGAGCGAAGGCGGCATGCCGGCCATCAGGGCGAGCGCGTGAACGACGAAGGCGCGGTTGCCGCTGGCGAGCTGTTCCTCGAGCCGCGCCTCGGTGAGCTCGCCCTTGGTATAGAGCTTCTGGACGTATTCCACGGTGTGCCCGCGATCGAGGCCGGCAGAGGCGGGCGCCGGGCCGGGCGCGACATCGGCGCCGTCCTCGCCCTCCCCGGCCGAGGGGGCGGCCTCGGACGCCTCGGAAACCGAGCGCGCCTCGATCCGCGCACGCACCGCCTTGTCGATCAGGCCGGCGGTCTCGGCGTCGAGGTCCTCGCGGCGATGGAGCATCGAGAGCACAGAATCGGCGACGAACTCGGCGAGCTTCCGCGCCGCCCGCGGCGGCAGTTTCGGCCGCTTCGCAAGAGGCATCTGCCAGGTCTCGGCCTCCCTGGACCCTTCGACGATCCAGTCGAGCGTCTCCTCCCGGATCTGGGCCGAGGGATTGGCGAGCAGCGCCGCCACGGCCTCCTCGTCCCCGGTCTGGGCGATGGCGTCGGAGATCGCCCCGGACACATCGGCGCGGCGGGAGATCGCGCTCACCGCGCCGCTCACCGCGCCCTTCACCGCGTCCTTCACCGTGGTCGCCTCGATGATCTCGATCAGGTCCTCGTCGGTCAGGAGGGGCGAGAATTCCAGCACCGGCGCGGCCACCGCGAGCTCGGCGTCGCCGGCCAGGCGCTGGATCACATGACGCGGCGCCTCGGCGACGTCCTTGACCGCCTCGGCCAGGGCACTGCGCACCAGGGCCAGCTCATCCTGGGCGAGGATCTCGAGCGCTTCGACGGTCAGCGCCCTGATCTGTTCGCGGGCATCGGCACTGAGATGGGGCGTGAGGCGGGCGATCTTCTGGGCCAGCTCGCAGCGCACTTCCTCGTCGTGGTCGCGCGCGAGCAGCACGTCGGCATGGGCCGGGGCGGCGGCATTCAGCGCGATCTCCCGCCGCACCAGGGGGGAGGGATCCTCGGCCAGGTAATAGAGGATCTCCGGCCGCACGTCGGTGCGCGCGGCGAGCCGGCGTCGTTCTTCCACGTCGGGGTGCCGGGCGAGCTCCCGGGATTCCTCGTAAGTGATGGGCCCGACGTCCCTCTCCCGGCCGCGGCGTCTCAAACCGAGGAACTTCATCCCTCGCGCGCCTCCGCCAGTTCCACGCCGCCCTCGTGCGGTGGGGCGATGGTGAAGCGGCCCTTGCCGCTCTGCTTCGATCCGTACATGGCGAGGTCCGCCCGGGCCATCAGCGCCTCGAGCGACTCATCGGTTCCCGGCTCCAGGGTGGCGATGCCGAGGGACAGGCTCAGGGGGCAATCGGCGCTGCCCGAATGCTCCTTCAGCGCCTCCGCCCGCTTGAGGAGGTCGCGCGCTCGGGACGCCGCGCTCTCGGCGCCGGTCTGCTCGAGCCACAGGGCGAACTCGTCGCCGCCGAGCCGCGCCACGAGATCGCTGCCCCGGGTCGCGCCCTCGAGCAAGCGGGCGAGGTCACAGATCGCCTCATCGCCCCGTTCGTGGCCGTGGGTGTCGTTGACCTGCTTGAAATTGTCGAGATCGCAATAGACCAGGGTGCCCGGCGCATCGCCGCGGGCGACGCGGGCGTGGCGGCGACCGAGGTCGGCGACGAAGCTGCGCCGGTTGAGGAGACTGGACAACCCATCGGTGCGGGAAAGCCGCTCGAGCCTTTCGTGCTGCGCCGCCTGCTCGATGACGATTCCAAGGTGTTCGGCGGCGCTGACCGCGAGGTCGAGCTCATCCTCGGACCACGCGCCGATGGGCCCGTCGCGCCACAGCACCAGCACGCCGTTGACCGCCGCGCCGTACCGGGTGGCCAGCGCGAGGCCAAAGCCGCCGTCCACCTCGGAGGTGACGACCCGCAACGCTTCCATGGCCTTGGCGAGGAACACCGATCCGAGACGGCCCGCGGGGCCGTTGCCGGCGACCACCGCCTGGACGGGCTCGCCGCTGTCGACGCGGTAGATCTCGGCATATTCCGCGGTCAGGGCGCGGGAAATCGCCCTGGCCGCCGCGTCCATCATCCCGGCGGGATCGACCTCGTCGCGGATGGTCCGCACGATGTAGCCGAACAGGCGTTCGCGGCCATGGGCGCGGGCGAGCGCCGCATCCCGCTCCCGGTCCTCGGTCACGTCGCGGCAGATGCCGCGGGCACCCGCCCACCCGCCGTCCTTGCCGGTCACGGGCCGCATGCTGATGGCGAGGCAGGCCAGGGTGCCATCGGCGCGGTTGAACCAGACCTCGCCGCTCTCGATGGGATAGCGGGACAGGAAGGGATTGGCGGCGGCGCTGAGGATGGAGACGGGCTCGGTCTCGGGCGAGGGGCACTTGAGGAACCGGCCCGGCGCGCGCCCGAGCAGGTCGTCGGCCCGCCAGCCGAGCGCGCCGGCGGGAGAGACGAAGACGAAATGGCCGTCGGGTCCGACTTCCCAGGCGAAATCGCTGGATATCTCGACCAGGTCCTTGTAGCGCTGGCGCGATTCCGTGAGGGCCTCGCGCAGACGGGCGTCCATGGCCGTCTTGTCGTCTCCGCCCGCCCGCCCCTGACCGACCCGGGGCCATCTCCTGAACAGGCTCGCCACCATGGCTCATCCCGCCGTGGACAGTTTGCGGATGCGCTGGCTAGCGCGCGGCGCCTCGAAATCGCCGATCGAGAGGGACGGGCGCCCGAACAGGTAGCCCTGCCCGAAATCGACCCCGCAATCGATGAGGAAGGGGACGTAGCTCTCTTCCTCCACCATCTCGGCCACGGTGGCGATCCCGAGGTCGTTGCAGAGCCCGGCCATCGCCTTCAGGAAGGCGATGCCTTTCTCCGACCTCATCGCGCCCTTGACGTAAGCGCCGTCGATCTTGACCACGTCCACCTCGAGATCGCGCAGGTACTGGAAAGCCGCGGCGCCCGCGCCGAAATCGTCGAGACAGACCTTGTGCCCCGCCTGACGCATGCTCTGGAGGGCGGCGTTCACCTTGCCGAGGTCCTTGATCTTGGCCGATTCGGTGACCTCGAACAGGATGCTATCGCTATGGCCGCTATACCGCTTGAGAAGGCGGTGGAGGGCGGCGACGAACATCGGGTTGCCGATCGAGGAGCCGGAGAGGTTGACAGCGACCTTGTAGCGGTGTCCCTGCATCCCGGCCTGCTCGACCCATTCGAAGACCTTGGCGCACATGGCCAGGTCGAAGTCGCAGATCAGCCCCGCCTGCTCGGCGAAGGTGATCGTGTCATAGGGGCTCTTCTGCCCCGATTCGATGTTGAAGCGGGCCAGGGCCTCGAAATGATGGGGCCGCCTGGTCCTGAGATCGACGATGGGCTGGAAGGCGAAGGCGAATTCGGCGTTGTTCAGGATGGTGCGGAATTCGGTGATCCGCTGCAGCGTGTGGTCGACAATGGATTCGAGGCCGTCGGACAGGCTGCCGATGGAGAACGCTGCGGGATCCGCCTCGGCGAACCGGGTGAAGATGTAGCCGAGCGCCTTGGCCGCCTCGCCCTTGCGGATCGCCTCCTTGTCGAGCCCCAGGGTGCTGCGCCGGACCTCGACGCCGGTCCTTTGGGGGTCGGCGTCCCGGGCGATCCCGGCGATGCGCCGCACCAGGGCATCGACGTCGATATCCTGGCGATGGATCAGGCCGTAGCTTCTAGAATCGATCTCACCGGCGAGCTCCCCGCCCACGGAGCCGGCGCGGAGCGCGCCGGCGATGGCTTGGTTCAGGGCCTTGCGGCCCTCCGCGTCGAGCCGCTCGCGCAGGTCTTCGATGCCGGCGAGCCGCAACAGGGTGAGCCCGCGGTCGGCGTCCTCGTAGGCCAGCTCCGCAAGCTTCTCCCCCGCAACCCGGGCCAAGGAGCGGGCATCGGGCAGGCCGGATTCCGGCAGGCCCTCGCCGCCCGCGGCGGCAAGGAGGATTGCGTCCTGGGCGCCGAGGCGCAGGCCCAGGAAATAGTGGCCGTCCATCTCCGCCAGCTGGTAGCCGAGCAGCAGCAAGGGCGGCGTCGTTCCCAGGACGCCCTCGAGGCGCAGGACCAGCCCGTTGAGCCGGGCGCCCGTCCCGGTGATGGCCAGCGCCTCCTCCACCATGGCACGGTCGCGGGGACTCACGATATCGATGAACCGCCTGCCGACGAGGTCCCGGGTCGCCATGCCGAGGAGGACCGACGTCGAACCCGCGGCGAACAGCATCTCGCCCTCGGAATCCAGCTCGACCAGGATGTCGGCGGCGGCGAAAGCGAGGGCGACGAACCGGTCCTTCTCCTGGCGCAGGGTCGCCAGGCCGTCTTTCGTATCCTGTATCTGAGCGGTCTCCACCATGCCTTGGATGCCCTGGTCGGCGCGAATTTCGATGTCCCCGGAAGATCGGGAGGTCCCCCGGAAACCATACGGGGCGAAAGCTTAATGAACGGTTAGATTCGGGCGGAAAGGGTTGGATTTGGCGGGCTTCAGGGGATTCGCACGCGGTCCTGGGCAGGGGTCCTTGAATTCGCACCCGCCCGCCACCACACTAGGGCCATGGCGAGGAACGGATCAGCGGGCCCGGCGGGGCCTTTCCGCGCGGCGGCGGGCGACGTGGAGCACTGGGTCTTCGACCTCGACAACACGCTCTATCCCGCCCATTGCCGGCTGTTCCACCAGATCGACCGGCGCATGGGGGACTATATCGCCGGACTGTTGGGCCTCGCCTATGAGGACGCGCGGCGCCTGCAGAAAGAGTATTTCCGCACCTTCGGCACGACGCTGCGCGGCCTCATGACGCACCACGAGGTCGATCCCGCCGAATACCTCGCTTTCGTCCACGACATCGACGTCACCGCGATCGACCCCGATCCGGCGCTGGACCGCGCCATCGGGGACCTGCCCGGCACCAAGGTGATCTTCACCAACGCCGACCGCCGCCACGCCAACCAGGTCATCGAGCGGCTCGGCATCGCCCGCCACTTCACGGGCATCTTCGATATCTTCGACGCGGGTTTCGTACCCAAGCCGGCGCCGGAGATCTACGACCTGTTCATCGCCCGCCACCGCGTGCGGCCCGAGCGCGCGGTCCTGTTCGAGGACACGGCGGCCAATCTCGCCCCGGCGGCGGCGCTCGGCATGACCACGGTACTGGTGACGCCGGGCGAGGACGGCGTCGTCAACGACGCCGAAGCCACCCATGTCCACCACGTGACCGACGACCTCGCGGCCTGGCTGCAAGCCGCGGGCGGGCCGTCCGGCAGGGAGCCCACCCCCGCCGGCTGACGGTGCCCGGCCCATCGTCCCGCCTGCGCCGCGCCGTCGCGGCGCGTTCACGATGCCCTAACCAAGAATGGACACGCCAATGCCACACCCGGGATCCGCCCGGGACTGGTACGGTCTTGGCAACGGCGCGAAGACGAACACCACGCCGAGGGCAGGATCAAAAATGATGGACATGACAATGGCACCCAGGGCCGCGGCCGAGTTCCATTCGCCCTCGCGCCGCGTTCGAGTTTGCCGCGAGGCGCGGGCGCTTCAACCCCACCCGCGCCGACGTTTAAGAGCCCCAGGCCCCATCCCCCATCGCAAGGCCTGAACAACAATACACCCCTCCTAATCTGGGCGCCCCGCGAGGGGCGCATTTTTTTGGCCCCGGGCCGGGGCGCCGGCTTCCGCTTCCCGGCCCGGCGGTTGCCGCCGGCCCGGGCCCGCGAGGTTGACTACGGCGCGGCTTGCGCCCATCTTTGCCCCGCTCGCGGGGAGGGGCGGCCCGCCCGCACAACGAAGAGGCAAAGCACCCGGAACATGGCTTACGAAGACCTGGAACGCGTCATCGACGGCGCATGGGAAGATCGGCAGAACATCGGCCCGGCAACCAAGGGCGAGGCGCGGGACGCGGTGGAGCAGGCGCTCGACCTGCTCGATTCGGGAAAGCTGCGCGTCGCGGAAAAGACCGATGGCCGGTGGGTCGTCCACCAATGGGCCAAGAAGGCGGTGCTGCTCTCCTTCCGTCTCTACGACATGGTGCCGATCCCAGGCGGCCCGACCGACCCGGTGCGCGGGGAAAGCCCGTGGTTCGACAAGATCCCGTCCAAGTTCGCGGGCTGGGGCGACAAGGAGTTCCGCGCCGCCGGGTTCCGCGCGGTGCCGAGCTGCGTCGTCAGGCGCTCGGCCTATATCGCCCCCGGCGCCGTCCTGATGCCGAGCTTCGTCAACCTCGGCGCCTATGTGGGGCCCGGCACCATGGTGGATACCTGGGCGACCGTCGGCTCCTGCGCCCAGATCGGCGCCGACTGCCACCTGTCCGGCGGCATCGGCATCGGCGGCGTGCTGGAGCCCCTGCAGGCCGGCCCCGTGATCATCGAGGACAACTGCTTCATCGGCGCCCGCTCGGAGGTGGCCGAAGGCGTCGTCGTCGAGCAGGGCGCGGTGCTCTCCATGGGCGTGTTCATCGGCGCCTCGACCAAGATCGTCAACCGCGAGACCGGCGAGGTGCTGACCGGCCGCGTGCCCGCCTATTCCGTGGTGGTCCCGGGCACCCTGCCCGGCAAGCCGCTCGCCGACGGCTCCCCCTGCCCGTCGCTCTACTGCGCGGTGATCGTCAAGCAGGTCGACGAACAGACGCGGTCGAAGACCTCCATCAACGACCTGCTCAGGGACTGACCGGCCATGGCGGACGGCACGACGCGGTCTCTCGCCCATCCGCTCGACCTCGCCCGGCGGCTGATCCGCTGCCCGTCGGTGACGCCGGCCGACGAGGGCGCGCTCGACGTGCTCGAGGACGCGCTCCAATCCCTCGGTTTCACCTGCACCCGGCTCCCCTTCGCCGAGGGGGGCTCGCCGGAGGTCGACAACCTCTATGCCCGGATCGGCGAAAAGGAACCCAATTTCTGCTACGCCGGCCATACCGACGTGGTGCCGGTCGGCCAGCCCCAGGGCTGGAGCAAAGACCCCTTCGCCGCCGAGGTGATCGACGGCGTGCTCTACGGCCGGGGCGCTTCGGACATGAAGGCGGGGATCGCCGCCTTCGTCGCCGCGGTGGCGCGCTTCCTGGACGAGCGCGGGACGGATTTCGGCGGCTCCATCAGCCTGATGATCACCGGCGACGAGGAAGGTGTGGGCACCAACGGCACGCGCAAGATGGTCGAGTGGCTGCAAGAGAGGGGCGAGCGGCTCACCCACTGCCTGGTGGGCGAGCCCACCAACCCCGAGCGCCTCGGCGACATGATCAAGGTCGGCCGCCGGGGCAGCCTGGTCGGCTACCTCACCGTCCACGGCACCCAGGGCCATACCGCCTATCCGCACCTCGCGGACAACCCCATCGACCGGCTCCTGAGGATGCTGGCGGCGATCACGGCCGAGCCGCTCGATGAGGGCACCGAGCATTTCCAGCCGTCTTCGGTGGTGATCTCCACCATCGACGTCGGCAACCCGGCGACCAACGTGATCCCGTCCGAGGCCCGGGCCACCTTCAACATCCGCTTCAACGACCTGCACACCCAGGCGAGCCTGAAGGCCAGGCTCGAGGAGACCTTCGAGTCCATCGGCGGCAGGCACGAGTTCCGCGCCCAGGACAACGGCGAGGCCTTCCTGTGCGAGCCCGACCGCCTCGCCGAGATCATCGCCGAGGCCGCACAGCGCGTCACGGGCCGGCGGCCCGAGCTGTCGACCACCGGCGGGACGTCCGATGCGCGCTACATCCACAAGGCCTGCACCTGCGCCGAGTTCGGCCTGGTCGGCCGCACCATGCACAAGGCCGATGAAAGCCAGGCGGTGGCCGACATCGACGCCCTGGCCGAGATCTACAAGGGTGTTCTGGACGGCTATTTCCCCCGCGGCTGAGGGCGGGCGCCGGGCATGCGGCCCGGTGCCGCCCCGGGCCGTCCCGGAAGGTCCGAGGAAGGTCGGGTGATGCCATGGTGATCACCGCCGGTGAGATCTCCGCCGGACTTTACGGCGCCTTCCGCCTCGCCAAGGGCGACCGCAGCGGGCTCGCCTTCTTCGACGCGACCCCCGAAGGCGCGCTGCGCTCGTTCCACGCGGCCCTTGTCGCCCTGCCCGTCGCCGCGCTCTTCCTCGGCCTGGACCTCACCCACCAGACGGTCTCCGCGCCGGCGATCAAGGTCGTCGTGGTCTTCCTTCTGGCCTTCGCCCTCGACTGGGGGGTGTATCCGCTCCTGGTGCTGAAGATGGCCCCGACGTTGAGGTGCGAGGACAAGGTGCTGCTCTACATCCCGGCGCTCAATTGGGCGCGGGTGCTGGAGCTGGTGGCTCTCCTGCCCGGGGCGCTCGCGGGCGTGATCTTGCCTGAAGGGCCGGCCGGGCTGATCCGCCTGGTGCTGATGGGCCTAGTGTTGGCCTATCACTGGTTCGTCGCCAGGGCCGCGCTCGGCATCACCGGGGGCCAGGCGGCGTTCCTGGTCGGGCTCAACCTGGTGCTCGGATTCCTCATCGGCCTGTGGGCGCTGGCCCTGGTGAGCGGCCCCCGCGCGGTGAGCCAGACCGGCCTGCTCGTCGGGCCCGCGCTCAATACCTGACGACGGCCAGATACAGGCCCTCGGCCGGCGCGGTGGGACCGGCCGCGGCCCGGTCCCGGGCCTCGAGCACCTGGGCGACGTCGGCGGCGGTCCATTTGCCCTCGCCCACCAGCCTGAGCGTCCCGGTGATGATCCTGACCTGGTTGTGCAGGAAGGACCGCGCCCGCAGACCCAGCGTGATCAGCTCGCCCGCGCGCCGGACCCGGACCTCATCGAGGGTCTTCACCGGGCTCGCCGCCTGGCACTGGGCGGCGCGGAAGCTCGTAAAATCGTGGCGCCCGATCAATTCCTGGGCGGCCTCGTGCATGGCCTCGGCGTCGAGCGGCACCGCCACCTGCCAGGCGCGCCCGGCCTCGAGCGCCAGGGGCGCCCGGCGGTTGACGATGCGGTAGAGGTATTCGCGCTCCCTGGCCGAGAAGCGGGCGTGGAAGTCCGCGCCCACGGGCTCGGCCGCGAGCACGGCGACGGGCCGGGGCTTCAAGTGGAAATTGACGGCGTCGCGCACGGTATCGGGCGCCCAGTCGCGCGCGAGGTCGAAATGAGCGACCTGGTTGAGCGCATGGACGCCCGAATCCGTCCGGCCCGCGCCCTCGACCAGCACGTCCTCGCCGGAGAACCCCTTGACCGCCTCCTCGATCGCCGCCTGGACCGACGGCCCGTTCTCCTGGCGCTGCCAGCCGACGAAGGGCCGCCCGTCGTATTCGACGTCGATGCGCCAGCGGCTCACGCCCGCCCCCCGTCGCCGCCGCCGTCCCCACCGCCGTCTGCTGCCGCGGGGAGGATGGTGCCCGGGACGATCGGGAAGCCGCGCAGGAATTCGGCCGCGCCCTGCGCCTGGCGGCCCTCGCGCTGCAGCCTCTGGATGCGGAGCGATCCCCGACCGCAGGCGACCGTGAGGCGGTCGTCGATGACCTCGCCGGGCGCCACATTCGCGGCTTCCGCCATCACCCGCGCCTCGATCACCTTGATGCGGGTGCCCCCCGCCTCGAACCAGGCGCCGGGCCAGGGGCTGAAGGCGCGCACCCTGCGCTCGAGCTCGGAGGCCGGCCTCCGCCAGTCGAGCCGCCCCTCCTCCCGGGTGAGCTTTTCCGCATAGGTCACGCCGTCCTCGGGCTGCGGCCGCGCCTCGATGACGCCGGACTCCAGCCCCGTCAGCACGTAGACCGCCATGCGCCCGCCCAGCACCGCGAGCCGGTCGTGGAGCTCGGCACAGGTGGTGGCGAGCCCGATGTCGATGGCCTCGGCGGCGAGGATCGCGCCGGTATCCAGCCCCTCATCCATCTGCATGATGGTGATGCCGGTCTTCTCGTCGCCCGCCAGGATCGCGCGCTGGATCGGCGCGGCGCCCCTCCAGCGCGGCAGCAGCGAGGCGTGGATGTTGATGCAGCCCAGTCGCGGGGCCTCCAGGACCGGCTTCGGCAGGATCAGCCCGTAGGCCGCCACCACGGCGATGTCGGCGCCATGGCCTGCGAATTCCGCCTGCACGGCTTCGTCCCTGAGCCGCGCCGGCGTGAAGACGGGGATGCCGAGGGCTTCGGCCCGCTCATGGACGGGGGACGGCCGCTCCGCCTGGCCGCGCCCCGCGGGCCGGGGCGGCTGGGTGTAGACGGCGATGACCTCGTGGTGGCTCTCGGCGATCCGGTCGAGCGCCCGGACCGCGAACTCGGGGGTACCCATGAAGATGACGCGCAACGGCCTGTCCTTGTTCTCTTGTGCGGCCTCTCGGGCGGAGGGGGCGCCCGCCTCGCGCTAGCGGGCCGGGACCGGCTCGGGCGCGGCCTTCTTGGCCTTCTTCAGCTTGCGCAGGATGATGTTGCGCTTGAGCAGGCTGATGTGGTCGATGAACAGCGTCCCATCGAGGTGGTCCATCTCGTGCTGGAGGCAGGTGGCGAAGGTCCCCGCCGCCTCGATCTCGCGGATCTCGTTCTCGTAATCGAGGTAGCGCACCCGCACGCGGGCCGGGCGCTCCACGTCGGCGTAGTGATCGGGCACCGAGAGGCAGCCCTCCTCGCCGACCGCCGTCTCCTCCGCGGCCCAGACGATTTCCGGATTGGCGATGCGCATGGGCTTGGGGTCCTCGTCGCGGCCGGCGACGTCGAGCACCAGCACCCGCTTCGCCACGCCCACCTGGGGCGCGGCCAGGCCGATGCCGGGGGCGGCGTACATGGTCTCCAGCATGTCGTCCATCAGCCGGCGGACCTCGGCGTCCACCTCCGCGACCGGCCTGGCGAGGACCTTGAGGCGCGGATCGGGGGCGGTGATGATCTCGAGCTTCGCCATCAGGTTTCTCCGCTTGCGAATCCCCCTTTAGGTAGGCCGGGCGCGCAGCGCCGTCAAGTCGTGGCGCTCGGCCGCCCGGCGCGGCACGCGCCCCCGGGCGCGGTTTCCCTTGGGGCCCGGGGCGCGCGGTGATAGGATTCAGGGATGGAGACAGGCCTCATCATCGTCATCGCCGCCGTCTCGCTGCTGGCGGCCCTGGTGGTGGTGGTTCTCTTGCGCGGCGAACAGCTGATGGGGCGCCTCCGTCACCTCGCCGAGAACGAGCACGCGACCCAGGACCGGCTGAACGAGCGCCTGATCGCCCAGGAACGGGCGCTCACCAAGCTGCTCGAGGACCGGCTCACCGACGTCTCCAAGCGCGTCTCGGAGGGCATCATCAAGTCGACCGACCGCACGACCGAATCGATGACCCAGATCCAGAAGCGGCTCGCCGTCATCGACCAGGCGCAGAAGAACATCTCCGAGCTCTCCACCCAGATGGTCGGGCTCCAGGACATCCTCGCCAACAAACAGGCGCGCGGCGCCTTCGGCGAGATTCAGTTGAACGACCTCGTGACTTCGGTCCTGCCGCCCGGGACCTACGCCTTCCAGTCGACGCTCTCCAACGGCCGCCGGGCGGATTGCCTCTTGAAGCTTCCCAACCCGCCGGGCTCCATCGTCATCGACGCGAAATTCCCGCTCGAGAGCTTCAATGCGCTCCAGAACGCCCCGGACGATGCCGCCAAGGCCGCCGCCGCCCGGGCGTTCGCCGCCGATGTCGCCAAGCATGTGAACGACATCGCAGAGCGCTACATCATCCCCGGCGAGACCGCCGAGCAGGCGCTGATGTTCATCCCGAGCGAGTCGGTGTTCGCCGAACTCCACGCCAATTTCCGTGCCGCCGTGGAGCAGGGCTTCCGCAAGCGGGTGTGGATCGTCTCGCCGTCCACCTGCATGGCGATGCTGCACACCGTACGTGCCGTACTTCGTGACGTACGCATGCGGGAGCAGGCCGGCGTCATCCAGCAGGAGGTCGCGGTGCTGAGCCAGGACGTCACCCGCCTGGACGCGCGGGTCGAGAACCTGCGCAAGCACTTCAACCTGGCGGAAAAGGACATCGCGGAGATCCAGACGTCTGCGCGCAAGATCACCTCGCGGGCCGACAAGATCGGCGAGATCGAGATGGCGGGCCAGGGCGAGGACGCCCTCGAACCCCCCGAGACGCCCCCGGAATCCCAGCGCCCGCGCCTGGTTTCCGGGGCCGAGGACGGATAGGGGGCGTTCCATGGCCATCGTCCTGCCCCGGGCGCGGCTCGGCGTCGTCCTCTCCGCCTCGAACCTCTGCGTCGAGCCCTACATGCGGGCGCACGCGCCCGAGGCGCTCGGCATCCATGTCACGCGCATGCACATGGCCTCCCAGGTGCGGGCCGATTTCGAGGAGACGGCCGCCGAATCGGTCGAGGTCGCGAGGCTCGTCGCCGCGGCCAAGGTCGATGCCATCGACCTGCAGGCGACCGGCTTCGTGATGTCGCTCGGCGCCGAGGCCGAGGCGCGGACCGTTGCCGCCATCGAGGCGGCGACGGGGATCCCCGCCTACACCGCGACCCAGGCGCTGATGGAGGCGCTTCAGGCGCTTTCGGTCTCGAAGCTCCTGCTGATCACGCCGTTCGACGAGGGGCCGACGGCGGAGGAACGGGCCTACATCGAATCCCGGGGCTTCGCGGTGGCGGGCGCCGTCGCGCTGGCGCTCGGCGGCGGGCCCGTCACCGCCGAGATCCCCCATCAAGCCTATGTCGAGGCCGCGAAGGCGCACGACGGCGCCGCGGCCGAGGCGATCGTGCTGTCGGGCTCCAACACCACCATGGTGGACGCCATCGAACCCATCGAGGCGGCGCTCGGCAAGCCGGTGCTCACCTCGGTCCAGGCGGCGCTCTGGGCCGGCATCCGGCGGGTCAAGGGCAAGCTCGGGCCGTTCACCCCCGATCCCGCGCTCGGCCGGCTGATGGCGACGCTCTAGCCAGCCCCTTCGGCTCCTTTGGGCCTCAGGCGACGGCGCCGGCCTCGGGCGCGGCGTTGGGGAGGCCCGCGAGGAAGTTCGTGAGGAAGGTCTCTGCGAGCGCCGCCGCCGGCTCGGGCGCGCCCGGCGCTTCCGAGGCGGCGAGCGCCGAGTACCCCTGCACCGCGACCCAGACGGTGCGCGCGAAATGACCCGCGCGCCGCGCCGCGCCCTCGGGCAGGAGGGGCGCGAGCGCCAGCTCGAACAGGCCGAGCAGGCGGCGGATCCGCTCGCGGTAGGCGAGGGGAACCTCCTGGTCGGGCGGCGGCTCATAGGCGAACACCGCCGCCCACAGGCCGGGATTGCGGCCGGCGAAATAAAGCTGGCGGCCGATCAGCGCCTTGACCGCCTTCTCCGCCCCCTCGGGCAGGGCGTGCTCGGTCAGGGCGTCATAGAGACGGTCCAGCGTCCCGCCGTTGACCTGCAGGATCAGGTCGTCGAGGTTCTTGAAGCAGTTGTAGATCGTGCCGATGGTGTAGCCGATCTCTCGCGCGACGCGCCGGGCGGTCAGGCCGCGCAGGCCCTCCTCGGTGACGATGCGGCGCGCCGCCTCCAGGGCGAGCGCGTGGATCTCTTCCCGCGTGTGGTCGGTCCGCCTGCCCATCCCCGTTCCCTCCGGTGTTTTAATTGATCAACGCTCAAACCATAGGCACCAGAGATTCCGCCGTCAAGCGCCGCGGGTGGGCTCAAAATATGATCATTGATCATTAGATGGCGCGGCAGGGGCGGACCTGGAGCCCGAGGACGGACCCACCCCGCCCCCTCAGCGCGCGGGCTTCTCGAACAGGAGCGTGAAGCGGTCGGTATTGCCGCGGACCGTGCGCCGGCCGACCTCGAAGCGGAGCTCGTCGTCGGGACGCAGGAAGAAGGCGGCGTAATCGACGAACCTGAGCCCCGCCGCCTGGACCTCCTTGATGACCAGGACCGGGTCGACGCGCCGGCGGTTCTCGTGCGTGTCGGCCTCCATGTGCCGGCGGGTGTGGTCGACGATGCAGTAATGGCCGCCGGGCTTGAGTGCCTTGAGGACGGCGCGGTTGAAATCGAGCCGGGTCGACGGATCGAGGTTGTGGTATTCGCGGAAGTTGAGAACCAGGTCCACGTTGGTCAGTCCGAAATCTAGCTCCTTCGCGGTGATGTCGTGGCTGACGGGATGGCGCGCCACGTCGACCGGCAGCTTTCGCACCTTCGACATCGGCTCCTTCTTGAGCAGGGCATCGAGGCGTTTGAGCCGCTCGGCCTGGGTGGAGACGTAGAGCATCCCCTTGTCCTTGAGCAGCGGCCCAAGGATCTCGGTATACCAGCCCCGCCCGGGCGCCCAGTCGAGCACCGTCATGTCATCGCGCATGCGGCAGAAATGCAGCGCCTTGACGGGATCGCGGTTGGCGTCCCGCGCCCGGTTCTGCTTGGAACGATGGGGCATCTGCATGACCGCGCGCACCTTCTTCTGGAAGGCGGTCAGCGGCTCCGCGGCCGGCGCGGGCGCGGCGGGCAGGACAAGGGCCGCTCCCAGCAGGGCGGCGGCGATCAGGGATGTCTTCATGGCGCGGGCCTCCCCCAAGACGTGCGATCGACGGAACGCGGTCATTCTACATCTCTCCTCCGCGCTCTTCCTACGGGCTTGATGCCGTCGGGCCCTTCGCGCCCCGCGGCCGACGGCCCCGAGCCGAGACCGCCAACCGGGTCGCCGGCCCGGACGGTTTGGGCGCCGTGAGCCTGGTCCAAGAGGAAGGGCGCGAAGAGGGCAGACATGGGAGGATCGTAGAACACGTTCGATCTCGTGTCAGAAGGAGACCGCGGGGATGCGGGAGTGCGAACCTGGTTCCCGTTCGGGACGTGCCCGTGCGGGCCTCAGAAACCTGTGGCGGGCGGGGCCTTCGAAGTGTTTAAATTTTCCGCGCCCCGGCGTCGACCGGGGCATCGTTACAGGGAAAGAGCCTTAGGGCTCTTCGGACCGGGAACGGTCCGGCTTTGACGGTCGGCGGGGGAGATCGGGCCTATCGTGGGCGCCCCCAACCGTCGGACCGAGGGAGGAACGACAATGAAACGCATCGGCGCGTCCGCACTGGTCATCGCCTTCGTCCTGGCTGCAGCGGTTTGCGGCCCCGGCGCCCAGGCGGCGCAAACGAGCTTCAAGGGCAAGCGGGTCTCCACCTTCTCCTCGAGCCGGGTGGGCGGCGGTTTCGACATCTACAACCGCCTGCTCGCGCGGCACATCGGCAGGCACATCCCCGGCAAGCCCGCGGTCATCGCCGGCAACCGTCTCGGCGCGGGGGGCTTGGTGTTCGCGAACTGGCTCTACAACAAGGCGCCCAAGGACGGGACGGCGATGGGGATCCTGCCCGCCTATATCCTGCTCGAGCGCCTCTACGGCAACCAGAAGGCGTTCTTCGATCCCTATCGCTTCGTCTGGCTCGGCAACATGAACCAGGAGGTCGACCACTGTTCGGTGTGGCACGCCACCGGCGTCACCAAGCCCGAGGACTTCTTCCGGCGGGAGGTGATCCTGGGCGCGTCGGGCGCCAGCGCCGGGTCCTTCACCGTCCCCACCATTATGAACGCCGTCATGGGAACCAAGTTCCGCCCGATCCTCGGCTTCCGCTCCGGCGCCAAGCGGGTGCTCGCCATGGAACAGGGCGAGATCCACGGGCAATGCGGCACCTACCTGTCCTCGGTCAAGGCCAGCCTGATGCAGAAGGTCCGTTCCGGCCAGCTGCGCATCATCTGGCAGATGGGGTTCACCCCGCATCCCGATTTTCCCGACGTGCCGCTCGCCATCGAATACGCGAAGAACGACAAGGCGAAGCGCGTGCTGACGATGTTCTTCGCGACCATGGCGATCGGCCGCTCGACGGCGTTGCCGCCCGACGTCCCCGCCGGCACCGTGGCCGCGCTGCGCGCCGCCTACGACGCGACCATGCGGGACAAGGCCTTCCTCGCCGAGGCCAACAAGGCCCGGATCGAGATCCGCTCCATGTCGGCCGACGGCATGAAGCCCTATCTCCGGCGGCTTCTCGGCCATCCCCCGGAGATCTATGCCGAGGCGGCGGCGATCCTCAAGCGGGGGCGGGGCGAGGCCAAGAAGCAGAAGCGGAAGAAGTAGCGTCCCGCGCCGCAAGGGAGGGCGAAGGCCACGAGATGCTCGCAAGGTTCGGTCTGCTCCCCGCGCTCGCGCTTCTTGTCGCGCTGCCCCTGGCCGCCGAGGATTTCGAGACGGGCCGCGCCGCCTATGAGAGCGGCGATTACGCGGAGACGTTCCGGGAGCTCCGGCCGCTCGCGGAGCGCGGTCACGCCGGGTCCCAATTCCTGATCGGCAAGATGTACTACCAGGGCCGCGGCGTCGGCAAGGACCCGCGCGAGGCGGGCAGATGGTTCCTCAAGGCCGCCGAACAGGGGGACCTTCAGGCTCAATACTACCTCGGCGTCCTTCACGCTTCGGGTGAGGGCGTCCCGCAGGACGATGTCCGGGCGTACATGTGGCTCTACCTCGCGGCCGAGAAGGGGAACGAACTCGCCAACGTGGGCCTCGGCGTCGTCATGCGGCGCCTGACCCCGGCCGAGCAAGCCGAGGGGCGGAGGCTCGTCCAGCGATGGAAGAAGGCGCATGCCGCCGGGCCGGGACGCCAGGGGCCCCGTTGACCGGCCGCGGCCGGCCCGGGTCCGCTGCCGCACCGCCGCGAGGTTGCGCCGGCGAGCGCGGACTTGCCCGCTCTTGGCCTCTTCGGGGGCCTTCGGTAGAGTGGGTCAGCGCAGATAACCGGGAGGAACTGAGCCATGGCCCGAACGCCCGATGACTTCGAAGAGGCGATGCTGGATCTGCTCGAGGAGGTGCGCTACGCCACGCCCTCCTATCTCGACGAGTTCAACCGCCACCACCTGTGCCGCGAGGGGGCCTGGGTCTATGCGCTCGAGCATTGCGTCTTCGGCGCCCATTTCCCGCGCTGGCTCGCCAATGTGCTGGGCAATTGCCCGATCCTGGAGGTCCGCAAGTACCTGATCGAAAACCTCTACGTCGAGGAGGTGGAGGACCCGACGATCATCTCCGGCCATCACGAGAGCCTCGTGGACTTCGCCGTGGCGCTGGGCCTCGACCGCGATTACGTGATGAACTACGAGGGCGCGCCACTGACCAAGATCCGCGCGCAATATTTCGAGCATGTCAGCCGCACCAGGCCGTGGGACGAGGGCTTCGCCGCCGCCTGCTCCGGCGAAATGACCCGGGGCACCAAGATGCACGCGCGCATCGGCAACCGCGCCAAGACCACGCGCGCCATGTGGGCGCCCTTGAACCTCGCGGAGAGGGACCTCGCCCACTGGGACGCGGCCGAGGAGGCCGACTGCGGCGAGGGCGGTCACGGCGACAGGCCCTACGAGCTGCTCAAGAAATACGTGACCACCCGGGAACGCCAGGACGCCTGCCTCGCGGCCATGCGCGAATGGCAGGCCATGACCCGCATGTGGCAGGATCAGGTCGGCGCCTGGGCCTTCGAGGCGGCGGGCCTCGAGCCGCCGTCCCTGACCGGCCGCCAGCCGCTTCCGCAACCGAAGCGGGCTGCCTCAGCGCGGCGGGCTCGCCCGGGGCGGACAAGCGGCGGGTCCCCCTGAACCGCGGCCGGGAACGGGCATCGCCCCGCCCGCTCGGGCATGTGGCGCTCTTGCCCTCGGGTGGGAATCCTGCGAACCTACGGCCAACAAAACGTCCTAAAACGACAGGGGGAATCAGGTCATGACATCGGTCCGATCAACGGCGCTCGCCGGCGCCGCCGGAGTGATCGCCGCGGGACTCGGCGCGGCCCTGTTGCCGGCCCCGGCCACGGCAGAGGTCGACTTCAAGGGCAAGACCATACAGATCATCATCAACTCGCGCCCCGGAGGCGGCACGGATGCGAGCGCACGCCAGATCGGCAGCCTGCTGATCGACCATCTCCCCGGCAAGCCGGGCATCATCTTCCGCAATCTGCCGGGCGGCGGCGGCATCAAGGCCAACAACTACTTCTATGCCAAGGTGAAGCCCGACGGCATGACCCTGCTTTCGGGCTCCCGCAGCCAGGTGAGCCCGTTCAAGCTGCGCCATCGCGCCGTCAAATATGACCCCAGCAAGTACCGCTACATCGGCGGCACCGGGCGGCTCGGCACGCTGATCATGATCAACAAGAAGGAAACCGCGCGGCTGACCGATGCCAAGGCCCGGCCGCTCGCCTTCGGCGGAATCGACGGCGAACGTTCGGGCAGCCAGGCCGGCGTCTGGGGCGCGGAATATCTCGGCTGGAACGTGAAGTTCGTGCTCGGCTACACCGGCACCTCGGCGCTGCTGCTGGCGGCGCGCCGGGGCGAGATCGACATGGTCCATCATCAGAACATCTTCAACCTGAAGCCGCTGTTGAAGGACAACATGCTGGCCATCGCCCAGATCGGCATCCGCGATCCCTCGGGCAAGATGGTGCGGAGGAAGTCGTTCCCCGATATCCCGGTTCTGGGCGATCTGATCGCGCCGAAGCTCGATGCCAGGGCCAAGAAGGCGTATGAGACCTGGCTCGACGACCAGGTCGTCGAGAAATGGATCGCGCTGCCGCCGGGCACGGCCGACGGTGTCACCGCGGTCTATGTCAAAGCCTATGCGGCGGTGATGGACGATCCCAAGTACCAGAAGTTGGCGGCCCAGGAATTCGGCGATGACTTCGGCTGGCTGACGGCGCAGGAACTGACCCGCACCGTCAAGAACCTGGTCGCCACCACCGATGAGGACCTCGCCTACTTCTCCCGCCTTCGGACCAAGCACGGCCTCGCGCCCGCGTCCGGCAAGAAGATGAAGACGGTGACCGCGAAGATCACCGGCTTGAAGCGCGGCGGCCGCGGCATGTCCTTCCAGGCGGGCGGCAAGACGCAGAGCATCAAGGTCTCGGGCGCCCGGACCGACATCCGCGTCAACGGCGAAATGTCGTCGCGCGGCAAGGTCGCCGTGGGGATGGAATGCAAGATCGTCTATCCCGGCGACGGCAAGGAAGCCAAGTCCGTCTCCTGCAAGAAGTAGGACGACATGGCGGGCCGCGGCAGGGGCGACACGCCCCGGGGACGTGGCCCCCTTCGCCTCGATGCAGGGCTTCTTGACCATCGCTCGGGACCGGTCCCGGCTCCCCCGCGGCCGGGCCCCGGCCGCCCCGCCCGCGAGCCGTAGATGAGCGGCCTTTACGATCCCGGCGCCATCCTGGAGGGGCTTGCCGGCATTATGGCGCCGGAGGCGTTCACGCTGATGCTGCTCGGCGTCGTCGCCTCCAGCATCTTCGCCGCGATTCCCGGGATCGGCTCGCTGCTGCTGCTCTCCATGGTGATCCCCTACGCCATGAAGCTCGAGCCCTTCGCCTGCATCGCCTTCCTGCTCGGCATCGGCGCGGTGTCCAACACGGCGAATACCTTCTCCTCGGTCCTGATCGCGGTGCCCGGCAGCGCGGGCTCCCAGGCCACCATCCTCGACGGCCATCCCATGGCGCGAAAGGGAGAGGCGCGCCGCGCCTTCGGCGCCGCCTACACCGCCTCCGCCCTCGGCGGCGTCTTCGGCGCGGTGATCTTCGTCATCACCCTGCCGGTGATGAAGCCCCTGGTGTTCGCCTTCGGCTCGCCGGAGTTCCTGATGCTGGTCCTCTGGGGCTTGAGCGCGGTCGGGATCCTGTCGGGCAACTCGGCCATCAAGGGGCTGATGGCGGCGGCGCTGGGGCTCGGCATCACCCTGATCGGCACCGACGCCCGGACCGGGATCGAACGCTACACCTTCGAGGATTTCTATCTGTGGGACGGAATCAAGCTGGTCCTGGTGGCGCTCGGCGTGTTCGCGATCCCGGAGCTGGTGGACCTTTCCGTGCGCCGCACCAGCGTCTCGGAATCAGGGGCCTTGGGCAGCGGGACCTGGCGCGGGGTCAAGGATACCTTCCGCCACTGGTGGCTGGTGGTGCGCTGCTCGGCCATCGGCGTGTGGGTGGGCTTCCTGCCCGGCCTCGGATCTTCGGTCGCCGATTGGTTCGCCTACGCCCATGCCGCCCAGACCGAGAAGAACCGGGAATCCTTCGGCACGGGCGACGTGCGCGGGGTGATCGCGCCGGAGAGCTCGAACAACGCCAAGGAGGGCGGGGCGCTGATCCCGACCACCATCTTCGGCATTCCGGGATCGACCTCGCTGGCGCTCATGCTGGCCGCGTTCATCGCCGTCGGCATCAAGCCGGGCGAGCAGATGCTGGGCCCCCAGCTGCCCTACCTCTACGCCATGCTCTGGGTCCTGGTGATCGCCAACCTGATCGCCACGGCACTCTCCATGGGGTTTTCGAACATCTTCGCCAAGCTGTCGGTGGTGCCCTTCTACATCATCGTGCCGATGACCCTGATCATGTGCGTCGTCGCCGCGTTCAGCGCCAATTTCGACTATGCCGACCTGCTGGTCCTGGTGATCTTCTCCATCATCGGCGTGTTCATGAAACGCCAGGGCTGGCCCCGGCCGCCCCTGCTGGTGGCGGTGGTGCTGGGCCAGCAGCTCCAGAACTACCTCTGGCTCACGGTGGAGCGGTACTATTTCAGCGAATGGCTGGCCCGGCCGGGCGTCATCGTGATCGGGCTCGTGATCATCGCCACCATCGCCTCGCCCATCGTCCGCGCCTACCGCAAGTCCGGCGGACTGCTCCACTTCGACGTCAAGAGCGAGGGGCCGCCGCCCAGGCCCGTTGGCGACGTGGTGATGGCGGGCCTCTACATCGCCCTCGCCGTCTGGGCCATCACCGAGGCCTTCGACTGGCCCTCCAAGGCAAGCCTGCCGGTCTACGCCTTCGCCGGGGCCGGGATCGCGCTGGCAGCGGTCCAGCTTGGGATCATCGGCGCGACGCTCGCTCGGGCCGGCGCCCCCCCGCCGGCCGAGGAGGATCAGAGCGAGCGGCTCAGGCGCTACGGCGTCATCAGCCTCTGGTACGCGGGCCTGCTCGCCGCCGTCGTCGTCCTCGGCTTCCAGTTCGCCTTCTTCGCCTTCCCATTGGCCTACGCGCGCACCTACGGGGCGAGCTGGCGCCTGGCGCTTGGCCTCGCGGTCGCCGGCGAGGCGATCCTCGTCGGCCTCTTCGACACGCTGATCCATATCGTCTGGCCCGAGCCTCTCCTGCAGCGGCTCATCGGCATCGGCGAGGGGGTCTGGTACTGAGGCCCGGGCGCTAATTCATCCGGGGGGAGCGATGTTGAAGGCCTCGACCGGTTTGCCGATGCCTTTGAGCTCGAGCGGCCCCTTGGGCGTCACCCGGACTCTGCCTTCGATCTCGGCCTTCGCCCGCTGATCCACCAGGATCTCGCCGTCTTCCGCGCGGTCGCACAGGCGCGCGGCCAGATTCACCGCATTCCCGATCGCGGTGTAGTCGTAGCGCCGCTCCGAGCCGATCAGCCCCAGCGTCGCGTAGCCGTAGGCGATGCCGATGCCGAAGCCGATGCCGTGCCCGCGCCTGCGCCAGTAATCCTGGACCTCGGCGAAGGCCGCCTTCATTTCCTCGGCGAGGTCGACCGCCTTCATCATGGGGTCGTCGCACGGCAGGGGATCGTTGAAGACGACCAGCAGGCCGTCGCCCGCGCGGTGGCCGATGGTGCCGCCGTGGGCCTCCACCAGGTCCCCCATCCTCTTGTGGACGCTCTGCAACACGTCCATGACTTCCTCGGGCTCCGCCGAATCGGAAAACGCCGTGAAATTCCGGATGTCGCAGAACAGGCAGGCGACCATGCGCCGGTGACTCTGCAGCAGCGAATCGGTCCCCTCATTGGTGATCAGGTCGGCGACTTCCGATGAGAGGAACCTCCTGAGCCGAGCGAGGCGCTCGATTTCCTCGACCTGGCGGCCGACACGGTCCTCCAGCGTCGCGTTCAGACCCGCCAGCTCGCGCGCCTTCGAACGGACCGATCGGTTCAGCTCGCCGAGCAGCTTGATCGGATTGAGCAGCACCGCGGCAACCAGCAGGAGATATCCCAGGATGAGGATCCGGATGTCATAGAAGGTATAGAGCGTGCCTGCGATGACGAGGAACCCCGCCACGCCGACGGCGAGGGGCAGGCGATCGCCGTGCGCCTTCGAATCCCGGTAGAGGCCGATCACGGCGGCCAGGGCGGTGGCCCACATCAGGACGGCCTGCACATGTGGGTTAATGGCCGCGGGCTTCAGGCCCGCCAGCGGCGCGATCAGCATCGCGAGGGTGTCGGTATAGCAGAAGGCGACGGAGAGACCCGCCCCGAGATAGGCAAGAGAACCGAAGGGCAGCCGCCGCGCCGAGCCTTCGTCCCCGGCGCCGCCCGCCGGCCCGCCGGATTCCGATCCTCTCGCGGTGGATGTCGGTTCCGCCATTCCGTCTCCCTCCGCACCTCTCCACGCCCCGGCCCCGAGGGCCCGACCGGCATTCTAGGAACATCGCGCGCGGTTTCAAACACGGTGCGGAAGGCAATGACGCGCCCGGCGGCTCCCCCCTACCGGGGCACCACGATCAGGCGGAAGCCGGTCAGCCTGTAGCGCTTGATCAGCGCCGTATGGACGACGGCAACGCCCCAGAGAACGGCCAACGCCACGGCGATGGTGAGCGCCAGCAGGTTCACCCCGATTCCCTCGGCCCCCGCGACGACGAACCCCCCGCCGAAGAACTTCCGCCAGACCAGATCGAGGACGCTGAAGATGGCGAGGAGACCCACGCAATAGCGCCAAAGGATGAGCCATCCGATCGCGATCAACCTCTGCCAGGTGAGCTCGAGCTGCAGGTTCTCCATCAGCCCCTCCCGCTCCAACTCGGCGACCAGCCGCGCTTTCTCTTCGTCGTCCATCGACCCGTCATGCCCAAGACGTCACGGCCTGTTCCGGCAGCCCCCGCGGATGCGAAGTTCCGGCGGACCTGGGTCGTTATCTGGCGGAATGGAGCGGCCCGCGGCAACGCAGGGGTGGTCAGCCGCTACAAATCCGTGTGGCTTGGATTAAGGTTAAGCGCGGAAGCGGCCGATCTTGACGCCTTCGCCCCGCGCCCCGCCGCGGGCAATTTGGCGGGCCGCCTCCAAGAGCCGCGGATACAAGCGGCCGGGGCCGTGAGGTCCGGGACGCGGCGGGCTCACCCCCACATCTCGCCCGCCTGGTAGATGGTGGCGCGGTGCATGACGCGGCGCTGGCCGTGATAGTCGTTCAGCGCGTAGTGCAGGGCCGAGCGGTTGTCCCAGGAGGCGATGGAGCCCTTCTCTCAGTGGAAGCGGCATGTGTTCTCGGGACTGATCGCGTGCCGGAAGAGGTCGTCGAGCAGCGGCCGGCTCTCGTCATGGGTCCAACCCTCGAACCGCGAGGTGTAGGTCGGGTTGATGAAGAGGATCTCGCGCCCGGTCTCCGGATGGCGCCTGACCACGGGATGGATGCAGGAGCGGTCCTTCAATTCCTCGTCGTGCCGGGCGAGCTCCGCCGCGTCGACGGCGCGGTCGGCACGCGTGTCGGCGTGCCAGGACTGGGCCTTGGCGTGCACCGCCCGGAGGCCCCGGAGCGTCTCCTTGAGCCCGTCCGACAGGCTGTCGAAGGCTGAGCCCATGTTGGCGAACATCGTGTCGCCGCCGCGTTCCGGCAGGTCCTGAGCGTAGAGCACGGCGCCGAGCGGCGCGTGGCCGTCGAAGGAATGATCGGAATGCCAGTTGCCGCCGACGTTCCGCGTCTGGCCCGGTTCCTTGCCTATGATGCCGATCTCCGGGAAGCCCTCCGGCGTCTTCAGGAACTCCGCCGGCGGCACGTCGCCGAACAGCCTGGCGAAGGCCGGCGGGCCGCGCCCTCAATGCACGGCGTTGCGCGCCTCGATCAGGTTCTCGAGCGTGAGGTCGGGGTCGAACTGCATGGCGGCGAGGCGGGCGTAGAGCTCGCAGCGGTCCATCAGCTCGGCATGGGTTCCGGTCGCGAGGATGCGGCCCCGCTCCATCACGGCGATGCGGTCGGCGTTGACCACGGTGGCGAGCCGGTGGGCGATGATCAGCGTCGTGCGGCCTTGCATCAGGCGCTCGAGCGCCGCCTGCACGAGGCGCTCGTTCTCGGCGTCGAGCGCGCTGGTCGCCTCGTCCAGCAGCAGCACCGCCGGATTGCGCAGGATCGCCCGGGCGATGGCGATGCGCTGGCGCTGGCCGCCCGAAAGCCTGACCCCGCGCTCGCCGAGGAAGGTATCGAAGCCGTCGGGCATGCGGTCGATGAACTCGGTGGCGACCGCGGCCTCGGCGGCGGCGCGCACCTCCTCGTCGGTCGCGTCCTCGCGCCCGTAGCGGATGTTCTCCCAGGCGTTGGCGGCGAAGATAACCGGCTCCTGGGCGACCAGGCCGATGCGCCCGCGGGCGACCACCGGGTCGACCTCGCGGAGGTCGACGCCGTCGAGCGAGACGCTGCCCGTCTGCGGGTCGTAGAAGCGCAGCGCCAGCTGGAAAACGGTGGTCTTGCCGGCCCCCGACGGCCCCACCAGGGCGACCGTCTCCCCGGGCGCGATATCCAGGTTGAACCGCTCGAGCGCGGAGGTATCGGGGCGGGAGGGGTAATGAAAGGTCACGTCCTTGAAGGTCACCGTGCCGACCGGCGGCTCGGGCAGGGCGAGGGGGTTCTCGGGACAGCGGATCTCGGGCTCCACCGCCATGATCTCGAGCAGGCGCTCGGTCGCGCCGGCGGCGCGCTGGACGTCGCCGTAGACCTCCGACAGGCCGCGGGCGGAGCGCGCCATGACCACGGCGTAGAAGACGAAGGAGGCCATGTCGCCCCCGGTCACGGTCCCCGCCAGCACCTTGTGGCCGCCGATCCAGATCATGACGCCGACGGCGCCGAAGGTCAGCACGATCACCGCGAAATTCAGGAGCGCGCGCGCCCGCACCCGGGCGACGGAGGTTTCGAAGGCGCGCTCGGCATGGCCGCTATAGGAGTCCCGGTCCCGGGACTCGTGGCTGAAGGCCTGCACGGTGCGCACGTTGTTGAGGCTCTCCTCGGCGAAGGCGGAGGTGTCGGCGATGCGGTCCTGGGCGAGCCTGGACAACCTCCGCACCTTCCTGCCGAAGACCACCACCGGGACCACCATGAGCGGCACGATCAGGAAGATCGGCCCGGTGAGCTCGAGCGAGGTGTACATCAGCATGGCGAGCCCGCCCACCAGCATCACGAAGTGGCGGATGGCGAGCGACACCGAGGACCCCACCATGGACTGCAGGATCGTGGTGTCGGTGGTGAGGCGGGACAGCACCTCGCCGATCTTGGTGGTCTCGAAGAAGGCGACCGAGAGGCCGACCACGTGGTCGAAAACCCTGAGCCGGAGGTCCGTCGCCACCCGCTCGCCGATCCAGGAGATCAGGAAGAACCGCGCATAGGTGGACGCCGCCATCACCAGGACGATCACGCCCAGGGCGGCGAGCCCCTGGTCCAGCTGCCCCGGGCTCGCCTGGGCGAAGCCGCCGTCGACCAGGTACTTGAGGCCGAGCCCCATGGCCAGCACCGAGGCCGCGCCGAGCCCGAGCGCCACCATGAAACCGACGATATGCCAGCGGTAGGGCCGGAGATAGGGATAGAGGCCCCGGAGCACGTGGAGGTTGATGCCGCGCCCGCGATGCATTTCCGCGACACGCCGGCCACCGCCGAATCCATGAGGGCCCATGCCGCCCCAACCGAAACTCATTGGACTACCGTTTCCTAGCCAGGTTGACCGTTCCGCTTCATGTTACACCGTTTTCCGGTGTTCGGTCCTAATTCCCCTCGAGGACGGCGCGGATTCCCTCGGTCAGGTGTCCGACATCCGCCTCATCCATCACCAGCGCCGGGGTGAGGTAGACGATGCGGCCGAACGGGCGCACCCAGAGGCCGCGCTCGACGAAGGCGCGGCGCAGCGCCATCAGGCGCGAAAGCGGCAGATCGTCGAGCTCCACCACGCCGATCGCCCCCCTGGCGCGCACCTCCCTGACGCCGATACGCCCGCGGCAGGGCTCGAGGCCCGCCAAAAGCCAGCCTTCCATGCGCGCCGCCTGGGTGAGCCGGGGCTCTTCCTCGAACAGGTCGAGGGAGGCGTTGGCGGCGGCGCAGGCGATCGGGTTCGCCATGAAGGTCGGGCCGTGCATGAAGGCGGCGTCGAGGTCCTGGCCCATGAAGGCCTCGAAGATGTGCGGCCGGGCAATGGTCGCGCCGAGCCCCACCGCCCCGCCGGTGAGCGCCTTCGACAGGCAGAGGATGTCGGGAACCACGCCCGCCGCATCGCAGGCGAACATGTGACCGAGGCGCCCGAAGCCCGTGAAGATCTCATCGGCGATCACAGGTATGCCGCGCGCCCGGGCCTCGCCGACCACGATGCCGAGCGCCTGGGCATCATGGAACAGCATGCCGCCCGCGCCCTGCACCAGCGGCTCGACGATGACTCCGGCGAGGGTCCGCCCCTCGGCGTCGAGAAGCGCCCGGTAGGCCTCGAGCGCCGTCTTGTCGCGCGGGATCTCGGCCCTGAGTTCGGGCAGAAGCGCCCCCTTGAAGACGCGGTGGAAGCCTTCGTCCACGTCGGAGACGCTCATCGCCCCGATGGTGTCGCCGTGATAGCCGCCGTTGAAGCAGAGGAACCGGCTGCGCCCCGCCTCCCCCTTGTTGACCCAGTATTGCAGCGCCATCTTGAGCGCCACCTCGACCGCGACCGACCCGGAATCGGAGAAGAACACGTGGGCGAGGTCCCCGGGCGCGAGATGGGCGAGCCGGAGCGCGAGCCGGAGCGCCGGTTCGTGGACGAGGCCGCCGAACATGACGTGGGCGAGGCTCGCGGCCTGGTCCTGGATGGCTTTCGTGATCCGGGGATGGTTGTAGCCGTGGCACGCCGTCCACCACGACGCCATGCCGTCGAGGAGCTCGCGCCCGTCGGCGAGGCGGATGCGCACGCCCTCGGTGCCGACCACGGCAAGCGGCGGGTCCTCCACCGCCATCTGGGTGTAGGGCAGCCAGACGTGGCCGATCCCCGCCTGAAGCCATTCGGGCGAGCCGGCGGGAAGCGGCGGCCTCTCGGCTCCGGTGCTCATGCGGTCGGCTCCCTCAGGCCCGGGCCCCCATGGGCTTGAGGCCGAGCCGGGCGAACAGCGCCCGGTCCGAATCGCCCGCCGGGTTGGGCGTGGTCAGGAGCTTCTCGCCGTAGAAGATCGAATTGGCCCCGGCGAAGAAGGCGAGCGCCTGGGTGGCCGCGTCCATCTCGAGTCGCCCGGCGGCGAAGCGCACCACCGAGGCCGGCATCATGATCCGCGCCGCGGCGATGACCCGGACGAAGTCGATGGCGTCGATCGCCTCGTTCGCGGCGAACGGCGTGCCCTCGATGGCGACCAGCATGTTGATGGGAACCGATTCGGGGTGCTGTGGCAGGTTGGCGAGCGTCACCAGCATCGAGGCGCGGTCGGCCGCCCCCTCGCCAAGGCCCAGGATGCCGCCGCAGCAGACGTTCAACCCCGCCTCCCGCACATGGGCGAGGGTCTCGAGCCGGTCCCGGTAGGTGCGGGTGGTGATCACTTCGCCGTAATACTCCTCCGAGGTGTCGAGGTTGTGGTTGTAGTAATCCAGCCCCGCCTCCCTGAGGCGCCGCGCCTGGGGGGCGGACAGCATGCCGAGCGTCGCGCAGGTCTCGAGCCCGAGGCCCTTGACCGCGGCGACCATGTCGCAGATGCGCGTCAGCTCGTGATCTTTGGGGGAGCGCCAGGCCGCGCCCATGCAGAAGCGCTGGGCGCCGGCCGCCTTGGCGGCGCGGGCACGTTCGATGACCTCGTCGATCGCCATCAGCTTCTGCGCCTTGAACCCCGTGTCGTACCGCGCCGACTGGGCGCAGTAGCGGCAGTCTTCCGGGCAGCCCCCGTCCTTGACGTTGAGCAGCGTCGAGAGCTGCACCTCGTTGGCATCGAAATGGCGCCGGTGTAGGCGATGCGCGCGGTAGAGAAGGTCGTTGAAGGGCAGCGCCAGAAGGGCCTCGGCCTCGGCCGTGGTCCAGTCGTGGCGGATGTCCGGCGCATCGCCTTCGGCGCGCTCCTCGACCCGTGTCGCCATGCAAAGAAACTCCCTGACCGTTGCCGGGCCACACTAGCAAAAGCGATCCCGGGTGGGGGGATTTTTGAGGCCGCCTTGAAGGCGCGCGCCGTTCTGCGTTTCGGAGTATCATCGCGGCATGACGGGATCCCTTGAAGAGTTCGCGCGCGCCAAGCTCCGTGCGCTCGAGGACGCGACGCTTCTGCGCCGCCTGGCGCCGACCGCCCGGGCGCCCGCGGCCCGGGTGCGCCGGGGAGCGGCGGAGATGATCTCGTTCTGTGACAACGACTATCTCGGCCTCTCCCAGCACCCGGCGCTGATCGAGGCGGCGGTCGCCGCGACCGAGGCCTACGGCGCGGGCGCCGGGGCCTCGCGGCTGGTGACCGGCGACAACCCCCTCTATGAGGCGGTGGAGGCGCGCATCGCCCGCATCAAGGGGACCGAGGCGGCGATCGTCTTCGGCTCGGGCTACCTCGCCAATATCGGCATCATCCCGGCCCTCCTGGGGCCGGGCGACCTGATCGTCGCCGACGAGCTGATCCACGCCTGCATGCACGCGGGCGCCCGCCTGTCGCGCGCGGAGACGCGGTTCTTCCGCCACAACGATGCCAACGACGCCGCCGGCATCCTGCGCGGCGCGCGCGAGGGCGCGGGCCACTGCCTGATCCTGACCGAAGGGGTGTTCTCGATGGACGGGGACCGCGCGCCGGTCGCGGCGCTCGCCACGCTTGCCCGCGACTATGACGCCTGGCTCCTGGTGGACGACGCCCATGCGCTCGGCGTCATCAACGCCGGCCGGGGCAGCGGCTTCACCCGCGGTGCGCGCGTCGGCGTGGACCTGCAGATGGGGACGCTCTCGAAGGCCGCGGGCGCCTATGGCGGTTACCTCGCCGCCGCCCGGCCGGTGATCGATCTGATGGTCAACCGGGCGCGCAGCCTGATCTACACGACGGGGCTGCCGCCGGGCACCCTGGCGGCGGCGGAGAAGGGGCTCGAGCTGATCGAGACCGACAGGACGCTCACGTCGCTGCCGCAGGCCCGCGCCCGGGCCTTCGCCGTGGCCCTCGGCCTGCCCCGGGCCGAGAGCGCCATCGTGCCGCTGATCCTCGGCGACGAGGCGCTCGCCCTCGACGCCGCGGGCGCCCTGGCCCAGCGCGGCTTCCTGGTGACCGCCATGCGGCCGCCGACGGTGCCCAAGGGCACCTCGCGCCTGCGCTTCACCTTCTCCGCCACCCACGAGGAGGGCGACGTCCTCGACCTCGCCGAGGCGGTGAGCACGCTCGCCCTCCTGCCCCAGCCGGTCGGGGGCTAGGGCGTGGCCGAGGGTCTCTTCGTCACCGGCTCGGGCACGGAGATCGGCAAGACGCTGATCGCCTGCGCCCTCGCCCACCAGATCCGGGCCCGGGGCCGCAAGGTCACGGTGCTGAAGCCCGTCATCTCCGGCTTCGATCCCGACTCGATGGAGCAATGCGACACCGGCCTGCTGCTGCGCGCGGCGGGCGCCCGCGTCACCAAGGCGGCGGTCGCCGAGGCCTCGCCCTGGCGCTTCGGCCCGCCCATCGCCCCCAACATGGCCGCCGCCCGCGCCGGCACCCCCATCGACATGGACGCGCTGATGGACCACTGCCGGAAGGCGCTCGAGGGCGAGGGGGTCACGCTCATCGAGGGGGTCGGCGGCGTCATGGCGCCCCTGACCCACGAGGTGACGGTGCTGGACTGGATCGCGGCGCTCGGGCTGCCCGCGGTGCTGGTGAGCGGAAGCTATCTCGGCGCCATCTCCCACACCCTCACCGCGGCGTCGGCGCTGATCGAGCGCGGCGTGCCGATGCGCGGCATCGTGGTGAGCGAATCCCGCGACCAGCCCGTGCCGGTGCTGGAGACCGCCACCACCATCGCCGGCTTCCTCCCCCACCTCCCGGTCCTCTTCGTCCCCAGGCTGGCCCCGGTCGACAAGCCCTGGGAGGCGGTCCCGGACCTCGGCGACCTGCTGGAGGATTTCCTGGCGGCGTGAGGGGCGCCGCCCGCGGCCGGCGGGACGCCCCCTCCCCGACCCTCCCCCATCAAGGGGGAGGGGGGTTTTGCTCGCGTTCCCTCCCCCCTTGTGTGTGTATGGACCGGGCGGGGGGAGCGGCGGATAAGCCTGCGCCCGAGCGCCTAGACCGGGCGGCGGGCCTTCAGCGCCGCGGTCAGGGTGCCGTCGTCGAGGTAGTCGAGCTCGCCGCCCACCGGCACGCCATGGGCCAGCCGGGTAATGGCGACATCCCGGCCGGCGAGCCGTTCGGTGATGTAATGCGCCGTGGTCTGGCCGTCGACGGTGGCCGGCAGCGCCAGGATGATCTCGGCGACCTCGGGCGCCTCGGCCCGGGCGAGGAGGTTTGGCAGGTTCAAGTCCTCGGGCCCGATGCCGTCCAGCGCCGACAGCACGCCGCCGAGCACGTGATAGCGGCCGCGGAAGGCCCCCGCGCGTTCGAGCGCCCAGAGGTCCGCCACCTCCTCCACCACGCAGATCTGGGAATTGTCGCGCCCGGGATCGGCGCAGACGCCGCAGGGGTCGCGCGAATCGAGGTTGCCGCAGATGCCGCAGCTGCCGATGGCCGACGCCGTCTCCTCCATCACCCTGGCAAGCGGCACCATCACCGAATCCTTGCGCTTGAGGAGGTACAACGCCGCCCGGCGGGCGGAGCGGGGCCCGAGGCCGGGCAGCTTCGCGAGCAACCCGATCAGCCGTTCGATCTCCGGGCTCGACATGGATGCGGACCGCGCCCCTAGAAGGGGAGCTTCATTCCGGGCGGCAGTTGCAGCCCGCCCGTGATCTCCGACATCTTCTCGGCGGCGAAGGCCTCGACCTTGCCCTTGGCGTCGTTGAAGGCGGCCGTGATCAGGTCCTCGAGGATGGCGACGTCGTCGGGATCGACGAGGGAAGGTTCGATATGGAGCTTCTTGAGCGTCCCATTGCCCGTCAGCGTCACGGTGACGAGGCCGCCGCCCGACGAGCCGGTGATCTCCGCCTCGTCGAGGCGCGCCTGCATCTCCTGCATCTTCGCCTGCATCTCCTGGGCCTGCTTCATCATCTGGCTCAGGTTCTTCATTCCTCGTCCTCCGGGTTTTCGCTCTCGGGATCGGCCAGCGGGGCTTCCTCGGGCGAGGGCGCGGTCTCTCGCACCTCTGTGATCCTGGCCCCCGGGAAGGCCTCCAGCGCCGCCTTGACGAGCGGTTGGGCGGCGGCCTCGCGCTTTCGCGCATCCTCGAGCGACTGGACCTGCTGGGCCAGCGTCGGCGCGCCGGCCTCGCCCGACAGGCTGATCGCCCAGCGCGCGCCGGTGAGGCGCTGCAGGGTGCCGCCGAGGCGGGCGGCCAGGGTCGATTCCGCGCGCTCGCCCGGGCGGAACTCGATCCGCCCCGGCGCGTAGCGCACGAGATGCACCTGGGTCCTGAGCTCCGCGGCCAGGCGCCCCTCGCGCGCCCCGTCCAGCAGCTCGACCACGGCCTCGAAGCTGTCGGGCATGGCCGCCGTGGGCTCGCGCGCGGGTTCGTCTTCCGCCTCGGGCGCGGGCGCGGCCTGGGGCGCGGCCCGGGACGCGGGGTTCGACGACGGCGAGGGCGAACCGGCCGCGGAGCCAGAGGATGGGGCGCCCGAGGATGGGGCGCCCAAGGACGGGGAGCCCGAGGCCGGGGCCCCCGACCGCGCGGCCTGCGGCGGGGGTTGCGGCGCGGGCGGCGGCGCGGGTTGGGACGCCGGGGCCGGGGCGGGCGCCCGGGCGCCCTCGGCCTCGATGCGCTGCACCAGCTCCGCCGGGCTCGGCAGGCCCGAGGCAAAAGCGAGGCGCACCAGCACCATCTCCGCCGCCTGCATCGGCTGGGGCGCGCCCTGGACCTCGGAGAGCCCCTTCAAGAGCATCTGCCAGGCGCGCGCCAGCGCCGCCATGGTGAGCCCGTCGGCGAGCTTGCGGCCGAGCACCCGCTCGGCCTCGGGCACCACCGGGTCGTCGGCCACCGCCGGGGTGATCTTGACCCGGGTGAGCCAGTGGGTGAGATCGAGCAGGTCGCCGATGACGCATTCGGCGTCGGCGCCGGCGGCGTGCTGGGCGGAGAGCTGCGCGAGCGCGGCGGCGATCTCCCCCTTCATCACGGCGTCGAACAGCGTGAACACCTGGGAGCGGTCGGCGAGGCCCAGCATGGCGCGGACCGCGTCCTCGGTGATCGGCCCGCCGCCGCCGCCGGTGGCGAGCGCCTGGTCGAGGATGGAGAGCCCGTCGCGCACGCTGCCGTCCGCCGCCCGGGCGATCAGCCGGATGGCGCCCGGCTCGATGGCGGCGCCCTCGGCCTCGGCGATGGTGGCGAAATGGGCGGAGAGCACCTCCTCCGACACCCGGCGCAGGTCGAAGCGCTGGCAGCGCGAGAGCACCGTCACCGGCACCTTGCGCACCTCGGTGGTGGCGAAGACGAATTTGACGTGCTCGGGCGGCTCCTCGAGCGTCTTGAGCAGCGCGTTGAAGGCGTTGGTGGACAACATGTGCACTTCGTCGATGATGTAGACCTTGTAACGCGCGCTGGAGGGGCGGTAGCGCACCCCTTCGATCAGCTCGCGCACGTCGTCGACGCCGGTGCGGCTGGCCGCGTCCATCTCGAGAACGTCCGGGTGGCGGCCCTCGGCGATGGCGCGGCAGTCCTGGCACTGCCCGCAGGGCTTCGCCGTCGGCCCGCCGGTGCCGTCGGGCCCGGTGCAGTTGAGCGCGAGCGCGATGATGCGCGCCGCCGTCGTCTTGCCGACCCCGCGCACGCCGGTCAGCAGCCAGGCATGGGCCAGGCGGTCGGTCTGGATCGCGTTGGTCAGCGTCCGGACCAGGGCGTCCTGGCCGATCATCTCGTCGAAGTTCTGGGGCCGGTACTTGCGGGCCAGGACCCGATAGGCGGCGGCCTCGCCGGGGCCTCGTCCGGTGCTGTCGGGGGTCAAATCGTTCATGCTCCAGGTCCGGGCCGGGCACCCGGAAAGCTCGCGCGATTGCGGGTCTACGCCTCAGGGTGGGAGACTGGACAATGACCCGGACGAAACCCGTTACGGCTGCTTCCTTCCGGACCTGACCGGATTGGCGGGGTGCCCGTCCACCGCCAGCCTCCCGGCCGGACTATACCAGCTTTGGTCCCGGCCCTGAAATTTGATTCCGCCCGCGGGACCCTGGGCGCCGCCGGGCCCGGGCACGCCGGGGCGAAATCCGCTATCATCCGCGCGCGACGGAAGAAGGGAAGGACCGATCCATGCGCGTGCTGCTTCTGAAGCCCGAAGACATCCAGGACCTCGTCTCCATGAAGGAGGCGATCGACGCCGTCGAGCTCGGCTACAAGGGGGGCTCGGAGTTCCCCGTGATCAACGCACCGAGGCGCCGGGTCCATTCGCCCGAAGGCGTGCGGATCTCCAACTTCCCGGGCGGCATCCAGGCGATGGGGGTGATCGGGTCGGCGACCCGGGCGGAGCTCGTCGAGCAGCACGGCACCAACCAGTCCTACGCCTACCGCGAGCATCCGGTGCACGCGCTCCACGATTCGAGGACCGGGCACCTGATCTCGATCCTGATCGGCGAGCCGGTGGAGAAGACGCTCGGCTACACCTCGGTGGTGGCCCTCCGGACGGCGGCGACCTCGGGCGTCGGCTTCCGCTACCTCGTGCGCAAGGACGCCGAGACCGCGGGCCTGTTCGGCGCGGGCGGCCAGGCCTGCAACCAGCTCCTCGCCCTGCTGGTCGAGCGCCCGGGAATCAAGCGCGTCAAGGTCTACAGCCGCACCCCCGCCAACCGCGAGGCCTTCGCCGCCAAGTATTCCGAAAAGTTCGGGGTCGAGATCACCCCCGTCTCCACGCCCGAGGAGGCAATCCGCGGCGTCGATGCGCTCCTGTGCGCGACCAACACCAATGTCGAGCTCTTCGACGGCGATCTTCTGGAGCCCGGCCAGCACGTCACCGGCATCATCGGCGGCAACGCCCAGCTGGTGGAGGGCGGGTTCCTCAAGAAGGCGCGGCGCGAAATCGACGACCGCACGGTGGAGCGCGCGGACCTGATCGTCTGCAACCTGCGGGAAAACATCATCTCGGAGAAGCAGGGCGACCTCTACATGCCGATCGAGGCGGGGCTGATCCGGATCGAGGACGTCTATGAATTGGGCGAGCTGCCGCTCGGCATCTGCAAGGGCCGGACCTCGGATACCCAGATCACCTACCACAAGAACAACGCCGGCACCGCGGCCTCGGAGATGGCGGTCGCGATGCTCGCCTACGAGAACGCGAAGAAGCTCGGCCGCGGCACCTGGATCGACCTGATCGACCCCGACGAACTCGCCGCCAAGTACGCAAAGTGAGGCCGGGGGCCACCCGTTCCGATGCGCGCAGGAATCGCCGCGACAGAGCGGGGTTCACGGCCCGAAAATTTGGTGACTGCTTTGGACCTCAAGCGGACGTAAGCGCGACACGGATGTCCCTATCTCTCAATCACAGAGCTTGTAATTCGTCGCCACGCAGATCCGCGCACGATACTGAGCATTCTTGAATTGAGATGGAGTCAGGAATGTCGCGAATTTGTTCCTCATCTCCTCATTGATATTCGGGTTCTTATGCGAACCGATATCCAACCACATGAATGCCGTTTCAAAGTCCTTCGGGACGCCGAGACCTTTCCCGTAATAACCGCCCAGAAGACGCTGCGCTTTCGCGTTCCCCTGCAACGCCGCCTTGCGGATCAATTTTGCCGCCTCGGCATAGTCTTGAGCGACACCTTTTCCGTGTTGGTACAACAAACCCAATTGGTATTGCGCCGTGACATAACCACTGTCCGCCGCCTTGCGATACCACTTCACGGCTTCGACAATATCTTCCTTTACCCCTTTCCCGTATTGATACATCACACCCATATAGAATAAGGCTCTCGCGTGGCCCTTTCTGACAAGTGGCCGCCATTCCTTCCGAGCCGAAGCGAAATCACCTCTATTCAAGGCAATCAACCCCAACTGGAACTTCGCATTGTCGTGGCCATTGCCGGCTGCTTTGCGATACCATTGCACCGCCTTGACGATGTCTTTCTTTACGCCTCTTCCATATTCGTACAACACGCCCATGTAGAACTGAGCGTCCGCGTGGCCTCGTTCGGCCAGTGGCCGCCATTCCTTCAGAGCGGTGGCGTAATCAGCTTGCTTGAGGGCAGCCAAGCCCTTCTGGAAGTCCTGCGCAGTTGCGGGCGGGGCTACCAGCAATGCTAGAAACAAGCCGAAGGCTACGAGTCGAATGATCATGACGGATAATCCACCTACATTACGGATCATGCATCTTTCCTACACCCCAGAACCTCAACCACAGATTAACAGGGGTGGAGGCGATACGATCAACAGGATGATGCGTGCGTAGTAATTTTTTCACGCTGCTCAACCCGGCGCTGTCCAATCAATCGTCCGCTTCTGCCAGGAAGCGGACATCGGGTTGATTAGGGTTAATCTCACCCACATCAAGGTGTAGCGGTTAACGCACGTTTTATTGCGGTGGGCGGGTGTGGCTGAGACTCTGCCGGCGCTTCGAGAAATCAGTCGGGAGCGAACGCCTGTGAGGCCAGCGAGCGGCAATCCGGCCCTACCAGAGATCGACGACGCGGAGATCGCGTCGGCGTCGTCCTTGTCGCCTGAAGGGGCGATCTTCTCCCGATATCAAAGGGCGGTGCTTGGATACACCGGCACTCTCGTGCCGGACACTCGGGAAAACCGGGCAATGGCGATTCGCAGTCACGACCAGGGGCTAACCTTTCAGGAAGTCGGCATACTGCAGGCCATGATGCTGGTCGAAAACGGCAGAGCGGTCCCTACGCCGGCTTTACGGGAGGCCGTCGATGCCCTGCCGTCGGAGCGGCTGTCCTTGATGCATCGGGTTTGGTGCGAGAGTGGCGTCCTGTCGGACCAGGGAAAGAAGCCAACGAACTCTTGGACAAGGCTGATGGTGGCCTTTGGGCCTCCCTGTGCCGTGGTCATGTTTGCCTGGGTCGTCTTGGCATCGTTGCCAGGCTCCAATGATTCGGTTGGCGGTTCGCCCGCTCCGGCTTCAATGCCAAAACAAGAAAAACCGGCAACGGTTCGCGCGAAGACCAAGAAATCCGTCTCTGAGGCAAACTTGGTCGAAGTCCAGAAACTCCTGAAACAAAGAGGCTTCTATGAGAGCAGGGTGGATGGAATCTATGGGCCTGGGACAAAAGCGGCATTGGAAGCCTTTCAAGCCCAAAACGGTTTGGAACGGACCGGCAAATTAGATAACTCTACCCTCAGCACGCTTAGAGGCGCACCGGAGATGTGACGTCCGCGTCTGCCCGGAAGCGGACACCAAGTTGAAAAGCCCCGGTCCCACCCATGCGCGGGAACCCACAAACATCCCGTTTCCGCCCCCCTATCGACGGTTTTGCCATCGCCGTCCGGCTCGTCTATCATTCCCGCCAGCCAGCCTCGGGGAAACCGCACGAACAGGGACACGGACCATGGAGCTCGTCAGGGACGCGCAGCGATTCCAGTTCACGCGCCTGTCGCCGCCAGCGGATGGCGATGACGGCGCCGATGTCGTAACGGGCCTGCAATCGGAGCCCAAGGCCCTGCCGTGCAAGTACTTCTACGATGCCGTGGGATCGCACTTGTTCGAACGCATCTGCGAGACGCCCGAATACTACCCGACCCGCACCGAGCGCGGCATCCTGGAGCGCTACGCCGCCGACATCGCGGCCATGACCGGGCCGTGCGAGATCGTCGAGCTCGGCAGCGGCTCCGCCTCCAAGACGCGCATCCTCCTCGAAGCCTATGCCGAGCAGGCCGACAAGGTCTATTTCGTCCCCATCGACGTTTCCGAGAGCATCCTGCGCGAGAGCTCCCGCGACCTCGTGGACCAGTTCGACGTGCTGTCCATCCGCGGCTTCTCCGGCACCTACGAACAGGCCCTCGCCGCCCTGCACCCGGCGCCGGCGCCGGCGCGGATGTTCGTCTTCCTCGGCTCCTCGATCGGCAATTTCAAGACCGCCGAGCGGGCCCAGTTCATGGCGCAGATCGAGGACGCCATGGCGGGGGGCGAATATTTCCTGCTCGGCATCGACCGGCGCAAGGACCCCGCCATCATCGAGGCCGCCTATAACGACGCCCAGGGCATCACGGCGCGCTTCAACTTCAACATGCTCTCGCACCTCAACCGCCGCTTCCACGGCGATTTCGAGATCGCGAACTTCGCCCACCGCGCCGTCTACGAGCCCCGCCGCCACCAGATCGAGATCTATCTCGACAGCCTCTCCGACCAGAAGGTGACGCTCGCCGACCTCGGCCTCACCGTCGGGCTCGCCGAGGGCGAGGCGATCCGCACCGAGATCTCGAAGAAGTTCGATCCGATGGAGCTCGCCACCGAATACGAGGGAATCGGCCTCCATCACGTCTCGACCTGGTCGGACGACAGGGAATGGTTCTCCCTGATGCTGTTCCGCCTGGGGACCCGCGAGGGGGCCGCCGGCGGACCCACGCCATGAAGGAGCCCAATTTCTTCGCCGGCGGCGAGCTCGACCGCGGGGGGCTTCACCGCAAGGACCCGGACTGGCTCGCCCATCACCGGGCGCAGCCGTCGACGCGCATGATCCCGGTCTGGCGCGACCGCCACCTGATCCTGATCGAGCCCGAACCCAGGCCCGTGTTCCTCGCCCCCGAGGAGGTGCCCCGCCTCGCGCCGGCAGAGGACTCGCTGGCCTTCCTCGGCGTGGTGGAGAATCAGGCGGTGTTCGCCCTCGACATCTCCCATATCGACGAACCGCTCGCCCGGCCGGAGCTGTCGGGACGCGGCGAGTTCATCGACATCCGCGACGTGGGCTCCCTGCTCGGCCGCGCCGATGCCCAGCTCATGGCCTTCGCACGGGCGCTGTTCTACTGGCACCGGCGCCACGGCTTCTGCGGCGTGTGCGGCGCGCCGACGGTCTCCCGCGAGGCCGGGCACGTACGCGTCTGCACCAATCCCGACTGCGGCGTGACGCACTTCCCGCGCACCGACCCCGCCGTCATCATGCTGGTGGTGGACGGCGAGGAATGCCTGCTCGGGCGCCGTCCCGGGCGCGAGAACTTCATGTATTCGACGCTGGCGGGGTTCGTCGAACCCGGCGAATCGCTCGAGGAGGCGGTGGCGCGGGAGGTCATGGAGGAGACCGGCATCCGCATCGCCAACGTGCGCTACGCCCATTCCCAGCCCTGGCCGTTCCCCTCCAACCTGATGCTGGGCTTCTACGCCGACGCGGCCAGCCGCGAGATCAGCCTCAACGACAAGGAGCTCGCCGATGCGCGCTGGTTCACCCGCGAGGAGGTGCGTAAGCTGATGGTCGTGCGCGACCGCAACGAATCCGAGCGCCTGGGCGGGGCGCTCCACCTGCCGCGCCCGGTCTCCATCGCCAGGCGCCTGATCTCCGAATGGGTGGAGGGGACCGCGCCGTGAGGCCGCGCCGACGCGCCGCCCGCCGACCATGACCCTCGCCGCCCTCTTCATCCTGGCCGTCGGGCTCGGCTCCGACGCCTTCGCCGCCGCCGTCGCCAAGGGCGCGGCCGCCCATCATCCCCGCATCCGGGACGCGGCGCTCACCGCCGCCTATTTCGGCACGGCGGAGGGGCTGATGGTGACCGCGGGCTTCCTCCTCGGCGCGAGCTTCCGGGGCATGATCGAGAGCGTCGATCACTGGATCGCCTTCGGCCTGCTCGCGGCGATCGGCAGCAAGATGATCGTCGACGGGCTCGGTAGCGGAGAAAACGATCCGCCCGAGAACACGGCCAACGGTTCGGCCGCCCGGCCCGCGCCGCTCAAGCTCGCCGTCACGGCCATCGGCACCAGCATCGATTCCGCCGTCGTCGGCATCACCCTGGCGCTGGTGGGCGTCTCCGCCGTCCTCGCCGCGCCGCTGATCGGCGCCACCTCCTTCACCATGTCGCTCACCGGCGTCATGCTGGGGCGCAGGCTGGGCCCGCTGCTCGGCCGCAGGGCGGAGATCCTGGGCGGTGCCGCCCTGATCCTGATCGGCCTCAATATCCTGGTGGAGCACCTCGGCGCGGGGTGAGCACGCTCAGCCCCCGTTCGCGGCGGCGGCCTCGACGCGGAAGGGGTGGGCCGGGAAGATGCCGATGGTGCGGACCTTTTCCGAGAAGAACCCGAGCTCCTCGAAGGCGAGCCTGACCGCCGGCTGATCGGGATGGCCCTCGATCTCGGCATAGAACTCGGTGGAGGCGAAATTGCCCTCCACCATGTAGCTCTCCAGCTTGGTCATGTTGACGCCGTTGGTGGCGAACCCGCCGAGCGCCTTGTAGAGCGCCGCCGGGATGTTGCGCACCCGGAACAGGAAGGCGGTCATCAGGCCGGGCGTCCCGGCGCCGGGATCGGCGAGCTCCCGGGCCAGCACCACGAAGCGGGTGGTGTTGTGGGCCGCGTCCTCGATATTGGCGGCGAGCGAGACGAGGCCGTAGGTCTCCGCCGCCAGCTCCGAGGCGATGGCAGCCTCGCTGCAATCGCCCCGCGCGGCGACGTCCTTGGCCGCCCCCGCGGTATCGGCATGGACCACGGGCTTGAGGCCGTGCTCGTGCAGGAACCTGCGGCACTGGGACAGCGCATGGACGTGGCTGTGGACCCGGACGAGGCCCTCCAGGGAGGCGCCCTTGGGCGCGAGCAGGTGGTGGTTCACGCGCTGGAAGTGCTCGGCGACGATGTGCAGCCTGGCATGGGGCATCAGCTGGTGGATGTCGGCGACGCGCCCGGCGACCGAGTTCTCGATGGGGATCATGGCGAGCCGCGCGCGCCCGCCCTCGACCGCGTCGAAGACCTCCTCGAAGGTCTGGCACGGCAGGGTGGCCATCTCCGGGTGCACCTGGCGGCAGGCGAGGTCGGAATAGGCGCCGGGCAGCCCCTGGAAGGCGATGATGGTGTCCGCGTCCGCCTCTGCGGCGGCGGTGTTCTCGATGCCGGTCATTGGGCCCCCGCCCCGCGGCCGGGGCTGAGCATGCGCCGCGCCCGGTCAAGATCGCCGGGAGTATCGACACCGAGCGGCACGGTGTCAACGAAGGCCACGTCGATGCGCATGCCGTGCTCGAGCGCGCGGAGCTGTTCCAGCCGCTCGCGCCGTTCCAGCGGGCTCGGCGGCAAGCGCACGAACCGGGCGAGGCTCTCGCGCCGCCAGGCATAGAGCCCGATATGGTGGAGGAGCGGTCCCTCCCCCGTCGGCACCGTGGCGCGGCTGAAGTAAAGCGCCCGCCCGCGCCCGCCCGGCGCGATCCCGCCCGGCGCCGCGACCACCGCCTTCACCACATTGGGATCGCTTGCCTCGCGGGGATCGGTGATGGGCGCGGCCAGGGTGCCGACGGCGACCTCCCCGGCCTCGAGAAGCTCGAGCGCCCGGCCCGGCAGCGCCGGGTCGAGGGTCGGCAGGTCGCCCTGCAGGTTGACGACGGCATCGAAGCGGCCGCCGGGATCGGCGGCTTCGAGCGCCTCGAAGATGCGGTCGGAGCCCGAGGCATGGTCGGGCCGGGTCAGCACCGCCTCGCCCCCCGCGGCGCGAACGGCCTCGGCGATCTCCGCCTCCGCGGCGGCGACGATCACCGGGCCGAGCCCGGCCTCGACGGCGCGGCGCCAGACCTCGACGATCATCGGCCGGCCGCCCAGGTCGGCGAGCGGCTTGCCCGGCAGGCGGGTCGAGGCCATGCGCGCGGGGATCAGGATGACCGGGTTGGAGACGGCCGCCATGGTTCACTGCCTGCGGCCGGGGGGCGCCCGGCCGTCCTCGAAAAAGGCCCGAATTTCAACACTTTTCCAGATTACTCCGGAACCCGGCCGGCGGGCCAGCCCTATGCCGCGCGCGCGCCAATCCGGGTTGGACAGGGCCAAGACGAGAGGTTAATCTCCTGCCGCGGTTGGGCCGCGGGGCACGCGGCTCCGCCCGGCGAGACCGAATTCCGCGGAACCTACCTCGAGGAGCACACCATGTCGGTCATGGAATTCAACAGGATCGCCGGCGCCATCCTGATGACCCTCACCGTCATCAAGGTCGCCGATATCGCGGGCGCGGCGATGGGCCACGTGGAGCTGCTCGCCAAGCCCGCCTACCAGGTCGGCGCCCCGCCCCAGGCCGCGGCCGAGGCCAAGGCGGAGGCCGGCGGGAAGGCCGCCGAGGCCGCGGCGAAGCCGGCCGGGATCGGCCCGCTGCTCGCCGCCGCGAGCACCGATCGGGGCAAGTCCGTCGCCCGCAAGTGCACGATCTGCCACGACCTCTCGAAAGGCGGCAAGGCCAAGCTGGGCCCGGCGCTCTGGGGCGTCGTCGGCTCCAAGAAGGCGGAGGGCTCGTTCCGGTTTTCCGATGCGCTGAAGAAGCTCGGCGGCGTCTGGGACTACGCCGCCCTCAACGCGTTTCTCGCCGATCCCAAGGCCCTGGCGCCGGGCACCAAGATGGTCTTCCCCGGGGTCAAGGATGAAAAGGAGCGCGCGGCCCTGATCGTTTTCCTGAGGAGCCTCTCCGACAATCCCGCGCCCCTGCCGTAAGCGAAGAGGGACCGGGCCGGGCGCCATGGCGGAGCCGTTGGACATCAAGACCTTGAACGGGTTCATGGAGCTCGCGGACCGGCTCGCGGATGCCGCGGGCGAGGTGCTGAACCGCTATTTCCGCACCCCCATGCCGGTCGAGAGCAAGGGCGATGCGAGCCCCGTGACGGCGGCAGATCGCGATGCCGAGCGCGCCATGCGGGCGCTGATCGAGGGCGCCCATTCCGATCACGGCATCCTGGGCGAGGAGTTCGAGGCGGTGAACCCGGGCGCGGAATTCGTCTGGGTGATCGATCCCATCGACGGCACCAAGTCCTTCATCACCGGCAAGCCGCTGTTCGGCACCCTGGTGGCGCTGGCCCGGGGGGGCCACCCGGTGCTGGGGATCATCAACCAGCCGGTGCTGAAGGAGCGCTGGCGCGGCATCGGCGGCAGGCCCACCACCTTCAACGGGGAGCCGGCGCGGGTGCGCCCCTGCGCGGACCTCGCGGACGCGATCCTGTACGCGACCAGCCCGCACATGTTCGAAGGCGCCGATGCCGAGGCCTTCGCCCGGGTCACGGACGGGGTGCGCCACGCGCTCTACGGCTGCGACTGTTACGCCTATGGGCTCCTGGCCCTGGGGCACGCCGACCTGGTCGTCGAGGCGAGCCTCAAGCCCTTCGATTATGCCGCCCTGGTGCCGGTGGTGGAGGGCGCGGGGGGCATCATCACCGACTGGGCGGGCGAGCCGCTGACGCTCGCCTCCGACGGGCGGGTGGTGGCGGCCGGCGACAGGGCGGTCCATGCCCAGGCGCTCGAACGCCTCGGGGCGGGCTGATCCCATGGCGGCGCGGGCAGCGGGCCTCGGGGCCGTCCTGATCCTGCTTGCGGGCCTGCTCTGCCCGGGCTCCGCCGACGCGGCGGAACCCGCCGTCGCGCCGGCCCACGGCATCGCCATGCACGGCGACCTCAAATACCCGCCCGGCTTCAAGAACTTCGATTACGTCAATCCCATCGCGCCGAAGGGCGGCACGCTCCGGCTCGGCGCCACCGGCACGTTCGACAACCTCAACCCCTTCATCCTGAAAGGGAACAACGCGGCGGGGCTCGGCCAGGTCTTCGATACCCTGATGACGGCGTCGGCCGACGAGCCCTTCTCCCAGTACGGCCTGGTGGCCGAGACCGTCGAGACCCCTGCCGACCGCTCCTGGGTGATCTTCACCCTGCGCCCGGAGGCGCGGTTCCACGACGGCCGCCCGATCACCGCCGAGGACGTGGAATTCAGCTTCCACACCCTGATCAAGGACGGCCATCCCTTCTACCGCTTCTATTTCGGCTCCGTCGCCAAGGTGGAGAAGCTCGGCCGGCTCAAGATCAAGTTCACCTTCAAGAAGGGCGACAACCGCGAGCTGCCGCTGATCCTCGGCGAGCTGCCAGTGCTTCCCGCCCATTACTGGAAGAACAGGAAGTTCGAGGAGACCACCCTGACCCCGCCGCTCGGGAGCGGCGCCTATCGCATCAAGGAGGTGGACGCGGGCCGCTCGCTCACCTACGAACGGGTGAAGGACTATTGGGGCCGGAACCTCGCCGTGAACAAGGGCCAGAGCAACTTCGGCATCATCCATTACGACTACTACCGGGATGCCACGGTGGCCATCGAGGCGCTGAAGAAGGGCGAGTTCGACGTCCGCGAGGAAAACAGCTCCAAGGAGTGGGCGACGGCATACGATTCACCCGCGATCCGCGCCGGCCTGCTGGTCAAGAAGCTGTTCCCCAACCAGAACCCGACCGGCATGCAGGGCTTCGTCTTCAACACCCGCCGGTGGATGTTCCGCGACCCGCGGGTGCGCTGGGCGCTGGCCCACGCCTTCGACTTCGAATGGTCGAACCGCAACCTGTTCTACGGCGCCTATGCCCGGACCAAGAGCTATTTCTCCAACTCCGAGCTCGCCTCCCGCGGGCTTCCCGGCAAAGAGGAGCTCGAGATCCTCGAGCCCTATCGCGGCCGCATTCCCGAAGAGGTGTTCACCAGGGAATACGACCCGCCCGAAGGCGGCTCCAACGCCAAGCTGCGGGCCAACCTGCTCAAGGCGCTTGCCATCCTCAAGGAGGCCGGCTGGGTGGTGCGCGACGGCAAGCTGGTGGAGGAGAGCTCCGGCCGCCAGATGCAGTTCGAGGTCCTGCTGGTCAGCCCCGCATTCGAGCGCATCGTCGGCCCCCTCATCTACAACCTGCGCCGGCTCGGCATCGACGCGCGCATGCGGACGGTCGATTCCTCGCAATACCAGAACCGGGTGCGGGCCTTCGATTTCGACATGGTGGTGATCAACCGCGGCCAGTCGCTGTCGCCGGGCAACGAGCAGCGAACCTACTGGAACTCGCGCAACGCGGACATCGAGGGGGGACAGAACTTTGCCGGCATCAAGGACCCGATGGTCGACGAGCTGGTCGAGAAGCTGATCGCCGCCCCCGACCGCAAGGCGCTGGTGACCCGGACCCGGGCGCTCGACCGCGTGCTGCTCTGGGGCCATTACGTGATCCCCAACTGGCACATCAAGACCGACCGTTTCGCCTACTGGGACAAGTTCGGCATCCCGAAGACGATCCCGCTCCGCGGCACCAGCCTGTCGTACTGGTGGCTGGATAAGGCGAAAGCCGCGCGGATCGAGGCCGAAAAGGACCGGTTGCGCAGCCTCGGCGAGGACACGGGCGGGGCGAGGGGCAAATGATCGCCTATATCATCCGGCGCCTGCTGCTCATCGTGCCGACGCTGTTCGGCATCATGGTGATCAACTTCGCCATCATCCAGTTCGCCCCGGGCGGGCCGGTGGAGCAGCTGATCGCCCAGCTGACCGGCACCGACATCGCCGCCACGGCCCGCATCGGCGGCACCGCACAGGGCGAGGCGGCGCGGCGCCCGGAGGGGCCGCAGGCGGCCCTCGGCGAGACCGGCTCGAGCCGCTACCGCGGGTCCCAGGGGCTCGATCCCAAGTTCATCAAGGACCTCGAGCGGCGCTACGGCTTCGACCGGCCCGCCCATGAGCGCTTCTTCAAGATGCTGGCGGACTACGTCCAGTTGGATTTCGGCAAGAGCTTCTTCCGCGACCGCCGGGTCGTCGACCTGGTGCTGGAGGCGATGCCGGTCTCCATCTCCCTCGGCCTGTGGTCGACGCTGATCATCTATCTCGTGTGTATCCCGCTCGGCGTCGCCAAGGCGGTGCGCGACGGGGAGAGGTTCGACGTCTGGACCTCGGCGCTGGTGATCGTCGGCAACGCCGTCCCCGCCTTCATCTTCGCCATCTTCCTGATCGTGCTGTTCGCGGGCGGCAGCTATTTCGACTGGTTCCCCCTGCGCGGGCTGACCTCGGCCAACTGGGGGCAGCTCAGCCTCTGGGGCAAGCTCGTGGACTACTTCTGGCACATGGCGCTGCCGATCCTCGCGCTGGTGATCGGCGGCTTCGCCTCGCTCACCATGCTGACCAAGAACTCCTTCCTCGAGGAGATCAACAAGCAGTACGTGACCACCGCCCGGGCCAAGGGCCTCAGTGAGAGACGCGTGCTCTACGGCCACGTCTTCCGCAACGCCATGCTGATCGTCATCGCCGGCTTCCCGGCGGCGCTGATCGGCATCCTATTCACCGGCGCCTTGCTGATCGAGGTGATCTTCTCGCTGCAGGGGCTCGGGCTCTTGGGCTTCGAGGCGGTGATCAACCGCGACTACCCGATCGTCTTCGCGACGGTGTTCTTCTTCTCCCTGCTCGGCCTCGTGATCGGCCTGATCCGCGACATCACCTACATGTTCATCGACCCCCGCATCAGCTTCGAGGGGCAAGCCTGACATGGCGGGCGACAGGATCCTCGGCTTCCCCGTCACGCCGCTGACGCGGAGGCGCTTCGACAGCTTCAAGCGCAACCGGCGGGGCTACGTCTCGCTGTGGATCTTCCTGATCCTGTTCGCGCTCAGCCTGGGGGCGGAGTTCCTCGCCAACAGCAAGCCGATCCTGGTGAAGTATGACGGCGCCTATTACATGCCGATCTTCAACTTCTATCCCGAGACCGCCTTCGGCGGCGAATTCCCGACGGAAACCGATTACCGGGACCCCACCGCCGCGAAGCTGATCGTGGACAAGGGCTGGATGCTCTGGCCGCCGGTGCGCTACAGCTTCGACACGCCCAACTATTTCCTGCGCACGCCCTCCCCCGCCCCGCCCTCGGCGGAGAACTGGCTCGGCACCGACGACCAGGCGCGGGACGTGGTGGCGCGGCTCATCTACGGCTTCCGCATCTCCATCCTGTTCGGCCTGGCGCTCACCATATTCGCCTCGCTCTTCGGCGTCGCCGCGGGGGCGGTGCAGGGCTATTTCGGCGGCTGGGTCGACCTCACCGGCCAGCGCCTGATCGAGGTGTGGGAGGGCCTGCCGTCCCTCTACGTGCTGATCATCATCGCGAGCCTGCTGGTGCCGGGCTTCTGGACGCTGCTGGGCATCCTGCTGCTGTTCTCCTGGACGTCGCTCACCGGCGTGGTCAGGGCCGAGTTCCTGCGCGCGCGCAACTTCGACTACGTCCGGGCGGCGCGCGCGCTGGGCGTCGGCAACGCCACCATCATGGCCCGCCACGTGCTTCCCAACGCCATGGTGGCGACCATCACCTTCCTGCCCTTCATCCTCAACGGCTCGATCACGGCGCTGACCTCGCTCGACTTCCTCGGCCTCGGCATGCCGCCGGGCTCGCCGTCATTGGGCGAGCTGCTCGCCCAGGGCAAGGGCAACCTGCAGGCGCCGTGGCTGGGGCTGTCGGCCTTCTTCTCCATCGCCGTGATGCTGAGCCTGCTCATCTTCATCGGCGAGGCGGTGCGCGACGCCTTCGATCCGCGCAAGACCCAGGTCTAGGGGGCGGACATGGCGGGAATCCCCTTCATCACCATCCGCGACCTCGCCGTCAGGTTCACGACGCTGGGCGGCCAGGTGGACGCGGTGAAGGGCATCGATCTCGACATCGACCGGGGCGACACCATCGCCCTGGTGGGCGAATCGGGCTCGGGCAAGTCGGTGACGGCGCTGTCGATCATGCAGCTCCTGCCCTACCCGGTGGCGAGCCACCCGCAGGGCTCCATCCTGGTTGACGGGGAGGAGATGATCGGCGCCGGCCCCGCGACCCTCTCGCGCATCAGGGGCGGCCGCATCTCCATGGTGTTCCAGGAGCCGATGACATCGCTCAACCCGCTGCACGACATCGAGCGCCAGATCACCGAAACGCTGATCCTGCACAAGGGGATGGCGCGGCCCGCCGCCCGCGCACGCGCCCTCGATCTCCTCGAGATGGTCGGCCTGCAGGAGGCGGAGAAGCGGCTCAATGCCTATCCCCACCAGCTGTCGGGCGGCCAGCGCCAGCGGGTGATGATCGCCATGGCGCTGGCCAACGAGCCCGACCTCCTGATCGCCGACGAGCCGACCACGGCTCTGGACGTCACGGTCCAGGCGCAGATCCTCACGCTCCTGATGGAGCTCAAGAAGAAGCTCGGCATGGCGCTCCTGCTGATCACCCACGACCTCGGGATCGTCCGCCACATGGCGGACCGGGTATCGGTCATGACCGACGGGGAGATCGTCGAGGAGGGGCCGGTCGCCGAGGTCTTCGAACGCCCCCGGCACGACTACACGCGCCATCTGCTCGCCGCGGAGCCCAAGGGCAAGCCGGAGCGGCCGCTCGAGACCGCGCCGGTGATCATGGAGGGCCGGGACATCAAGGTCTGGTTCCCCATCAAGCGCGGCGTCTTCCGGCACACGGTCGACCACATCAAGGCGGTCGACGGCATCTCCGTCGCATTGCGCGCGGGACGGACGCTCGGCGTGGTCGGCGAATCGGGCTCCGGCAAGACCACCCTGGGGCTCGCCCTGCTGCGCCTCGAGAAGGCCGAAGGCACCATCACCTTCGACGGCAGCCGCCTCGACGGCAGGAGCGAGCGCGAGGTGCGGCCGCTCAGGCGCGAGATGCAGATCGTCTTCCAGGACCCCTATTCGTCGCTCTCGCCCAGGCTCTCCATCGGCCAGATCGTCGGCGAGGGCCTCAAGGTCCACGACATCGCGCCCGACGCGGAAGCGCGCGAAAGGCTGATCGACGAGGCGCTGATCGAGGTCGGCCTCGACCCCGACGCCAAGCACCGCTACCCCCATGAATTCTCGGGCGGCCAGCGCCAGCGCATCTCCATCGCCCGGGCGCTCGCCCTGAAACCCAAACTGATCGTGCTCGACGAGCCGACCTCGGCGCTCGACATGTCGGTCCAGGCGCAGATCGTCGACCTCCTGCGCGCGCTGCAGGACCGCCACGAGCTCGCCTATATGTTCATCAGCCACGACCTCAAGGTGGTCCGCGCGATGGCGGACGAGGTCCTGGTCATCAAGGACGGCAGGGCGGTGGAGCACGGCCCCGCGACCGAGGTGTTCGACAGCCCGAAGACGTCCTACACCCGGGCGCTGATGGCGGCCGCCTTCGACCTCGCCGTCACCGAGGACGGCAGCGTCCGGCAATAGGCCGCGCCCCCGAGCCATGGCCATCCTGATCCTTTCCGCCTCCCGAGCCTCCGGCCGCTGGGCCGAGGCGCTGGCCCGCGAATTGCCGGGTGAGGACATCCGCATCAATTCGCGGCCCGAGCTCGATGCGGAGGTGGAGTTCGCCGTGGTCTGGAAGCCCCCGCCCGGCCGCCTTGCGAGGATTCCCGGCCTCAAGGCGATCTTCTCCATCGGCGCGGGCGTCGATCATGTCTTCGAAGACGCCGGCCTGCCGCCCCGCGTGCCGATCGTCCGCCTGGTCGACGACACGCTCACCACCCAGATGACCGAGTACGTGGTGATGAACGTGCTCTGGTATCACCGGGAGATGGACGGCTACGCCGCCCTCCAGGCGGCGGGCGCCTGGCGGCACCTGCATCCGCCGCGCACCGCCGACCGCCGGGTGGGGATCATGGGGCTGGGCGTCCTGGGCGCGGCGGCGGCCCGGGCGCTTGCCCCCTTCGGCTTCGCGCTTTCCGCCTGGACGCGGAGCCCCCGGGACTGGCCCCTCGGCCGGTCCTATCACGGGGCGGAGGGGTTCGAGCCGTTTCTCGCCGCCGCGGACATCCTGGTCTGCCTGCTGCCGCTCACGCCGGAGACCCACGGCATCCTGAACGCCCGCGCCTTCGCCGCCCTGCCCGACGGCGCGCGCGTGATCAACGCCGCCCGGGGCGGCCATGTGGTGGAGGCGGACCTGCTCGACGCGCTCGCCGGCGGCAGGCTGGGGGGCGCGACGCTCGACGTCTTCGCCGATGAGCCGCTGCCGCCCGGCCATCCCTTCTGGTCCCATCCCAAGGTCCGGGTGACCCCGCACGTGGCCGCGCTGACCTATGCCGACGCGGCCGCGAGGGAGATCGCCCGCAACATCGCCCGCCTCAGGGCGGGCGAAGCCATGACCGGCCTGGTCGACTACAACCTTCGGTACTAGTCCGGGCACGATTTCGCCGCTGCCCGAAAAAGGTCACACAAGTTAACAGCTTCTAAATCAATTTCCGTTAGCGTCCGGACTCGCCAGAGGCCGGCGCCCGCTCAAGGGCGGCCGCCTCGGACAAACGCCCCTCGGTCCGGGACACCCGGGCACCGGGGCGGGATCGAACGAGCCGGGAGGGTTTGAGAAAGAGGATGGTCTCGACAGGCGCTTAAGCGGCTTTGCCATCAGCCGCGACGCCGGCGGGCCGCCACAGAGGACGAAATGAAACCCAGGGTCTTGCTCATGCTGCTGCCCCTGTTGCTGGTGCAAGGGGACCCCGCCACCGGCGCCGAGACCAAGCCGTGCCTCGCCCGATCCCTGATGGTCGACACCCTGATCGACGATTACGGCGAGCAGCTCGCCGAAGTGCACGAGATCAAGGGCAAGGGACTTCTGGAATTCCACGTCTCGCCCAAGGAGGGCACCTGGACCGCGGTCCTGACCAGGCCCAACGGCTTGTCCTGCGTCCTCGCGGTGGGCGACGGCATCGACCCGGAGAAGACCGTCGCCTCGGAATCGGGGACCGACATCTAGGTCCCGGCCCGCCGGCAAGCCCGTCTCAGGCGCCGAATTCCTTCTCGATCAGGGCGAACAGCGCCCGCATGCCCTGGGCCTCCCCGCCTTCCGGCCGGCCGGGCCGGTTCGATGCGTTCCAGGCCATGAAATCCAGGTGAATCCAGGGAATCCCGGACCCCACGAATTCCTGCAGGAAGAGCGCCGCGGTGATGGCCCCGCCGTAGGAGCCCGAGGAGATGTTGTTGATGTCCGCGACCTGGCTTTTCAGGTTCTCCCGGTAGGGCGCCCAGAGCGGCAGGCGCCAGAGCGGATCGCCGGCGCGCGCGCCCGCCGCCAGTGCCTTCTCCGCCCAGCCGTCGTCGTTGCAGAACATCGCAGGCAACCCGGTGCCGAGCGCCACCCGCGCGGCGCCGGTGAGCGTCGCCATGTCGATGAGCAGGTCGGGGCTTTGGCCGCTCGCCTCGGCGAGCGCGTCGGACAGCACGATGCGGCCCTCGGCATCGGTATTGCCGACCTCCACGGTGATGCCCTTGCGGGTCCTGACCACGTCGAGCGGATGGTAGGCGTTGCCGGCGACGGCGTTCTCCACCGCGGGGATCAGGACCCTCAAGCGCACCGGCAGCCGGGCCCCCATGATCATTTGCGCGAGCCCCAGCGCCTGGGCGGCGCCCGCCATGTCCTTCTTCATCAGGAGCATGTTGCTGGAGGACTTGAGGTCGAGCCCGCCCGAATCGAAGCACACCCCCTTGCCGCAAACCGCGACGAGCGGAAGCCGGCCCCGGCCGGGGCCGCGCCAGGTCAGGTCGATGAGCCTCGGCGCATTCGCGGCGGCCCGGCCGACGGCGTGGATGGCGGGGTAGTCGCGATCGAGCAGCTTGGGCCCCACGATGACCGAGACGCGGGCGCCGGAGGCGCGGCCGAGGCGCCGGGCCTCGGCGGCGAGGACGCTCGGACCCATGTCGCCGGCGGGGGTGTTGACGAGATCGCGCACCAGCCGGGTGGCGAGCGCCGCGTTCTCCACCGCCTTGCGGTCCGCCGCGCCGGGCCAGACGAGGCGCGCCGCCGCCCTCTCCGGCTTGCGGTAGCGGGCGAAGCGGTAGGCGCCGAGCGCCCAGCCCAGCGCCGCATCATGGGCGAGCGCCCCGCTCACGCGTCCGTCCAGCCGGTAGGTCCCCTCGGGCAGGCCCTGGGGGCAGGCGGCGAAGGCCCAGATGGTCCCGTCGGGGCCCGCCTGGCTTCCCGATGGCGGCCTGGGCAGGCCCAGGAAGACCCGCTCCAGGGCCCCGTCGGCCGCGGCCAGCAGGCTGATCTGCCCGGCCTTGGCCCGGAAGCCGCCGCTCCGCGCCCAGGCGGCTATGCGCCGGGACTGGCCGTTGAGCCAGTCATCGAACTTGGCCTCGGCCACCGCCGTGATGGGGACCGCCGCCTTTCCCGCGCGCGCCGTCAATCCGTCGATCGCCATGGCCAGCCTTTCTCCGTCGTTTCGCTCCGGTCCCCGATGATCGCGCGCCGGTGCCTTTGGGGAAAGACCTAATCCGCGCCGGGCCTTTGGAACGAGGCCGCTTGCCAGCCCCGGCCGGGACGCCTATTTGTGGCGCGTAGTCTTGAACCGTTGAGGAGCCCGTCATGGCTGAACTCACCCTCGCCATCGCCAACAAGGCCTATTCGTCCTGGTCTCTAAGGGGATGGCTCGCCGTGAAGCTGACCGGCGCCCCCTTCGAGGAGGTGGTCATCCCCCTGCGCCAGGCGGAGACACGGACGGAAATCCTCAAATTCTCCCCCTCGGCCAAGCTGCCGGTGCTGATTCACGGCGACATCACGGTCTGGGAATCGCTTGCCATCATCGAGTACCTCGCGGAGGTCTTTCCCGATGCCGGGCTGTGGCCGGGAGACCGGGCGGCGAGGGCCTATGCGCGGGCGGCGGCGAGCGAGATGCATGCCGGATTCCTGGCGCTGCGCCGGGCGCTCCCCATGAACATGCGCCGGGATTTCCCCGGGCGGGAGTTCGACGACGCCGTCGGCGCCGAGATCAACCGCATCCAGGCGATCTGGCGCAATTGCCGGCGCCACTTCGGCAACGCCTGCGGCGAAGGGCCCTTCCTCATGGGCAGCTTTTCCGCCCTGGACGCCATGTATGCGCCGGTGGCGAGCCGCTTCGCGACCTACGCGGTGGACCTCGAATCGCAGAGCGCGGCCTATGTCGAGGCGGTGCTCGACCACCCGCTCCTCGAGGAATGGCGCACTGACGCCGAGAACGAACCCTGGATCATCCCCGAATTCGAACCCGACGAGGGCGAAGAATAGGAAGCCGACGCGGCCCCGGCTATCGCGGGGATTTCTTGGCAGCGGGCGCGGGGTTCTCGGGCGCCGCTGGGGCCGCCTTTTCGCTTTCCGGCGCGGGGCCGGGGCCGGGCTTCTCGAGCAGCCCCTTCTCGCGGTAGAAGCGGGCCGCGCCGTCGTGCAGCGCGATGGCGAGACCCTTGACGGCGCTCTCGAGCCGCATTTGGCGGGTCGCCGGCGGTCCCTGGTCCAGGATGTGGCGGGTCGTCGGGTGCCAGAGCGCCTTGGTGACGTCGTAAACCAGATCCGCGCGCACCGTCTCCGACACCACCAGATGCGCCGCCACCGCCAGGGTCCGTGTCGCCGCCTCGCGGCGATAGACCCGGGCCGGGATCTCGACCTCGTACAGGAAGGGGTGAGCTTTCCCGATCGCCTCCGCCTCCCGGCCGGCGACCGGCAGGAGCCTCACCGGCACATCCTGGGCGAGCCGGACGATGGACGGCACGGGATAGCCGCCGACGAAGAAGAACGCGTCGATCTGCCTGCTCCGGAGACGGTCGACCGCGGGTCCCACCTGGGAATTGAGGTGATCCACCGCCTTCGGCCCCACGCCATAGCCCTGCAGCACGACCCGCGCGACCACGCGGGTCCCCGAGCCCTTGAGGTCGAGGGAAATGCGTCGGCCGCGGAGATCGCCGATCGAGCGGATGGGCGAGTCCCGGCGCACCACGACGTGGACCGCCTCGGGGTAGAGGCTGGCGATCGCGCGCAGGCCCGGAACCGCTTTGCCGCCCGCGAACGGGGCCTTGCCGTGGACCGCGAGATAGGCGACATCCGCCTGGACCAGGGCCGATTCCACCCGCCCGGCCGCGATGTCCCTGACGTTGGAGATCGATCCCCGGGACGCCTGGGCTACCGCGACCATTCCCGGCACGCCACAGGAGCCGCCCTGGCCGCACAGGCTCGCGCCGGGTGGATGGGAGATGGCGCTGGCGATCAGCCCGCCCACGGGGAAATAGACGCCGGAGATGGATCCGGTGCCGATACGGAAGAACTTGATTTCCTGAGCGCCGGCGGCCGCGGTGATCCCCGCCAGGGCGGCCGCCGCCGCCATGGCCCTGCCGATCGGTCTCAGCAATCGGATCATCGTCACGCACCGTCGTCCAAAGCGCACCTCCCTGTCCCTACCCGATTGCCGGGTTGAGGTAAAGGGTCCAAGGCCTTTAGGATCGAAAAGTCACAAAGGCGCCGCAATTTTCGCCAGCCGGGAGGATCGGACCATAGACGCGAACGACACCTTGCTGCGCCTAGCCGTCGCCCTTGCCATCGGCCTGCTTATCGGGTTCGAGCGCGGATGGCAGGGACGGGAGAAGCTCGAAGGGTCGCGGATCGCCGGCATCAGGACCTTCGGCATCATCGGCCTGTTCGGCGGGGCCGCCGGCCTGGTGACGGAGACCCAGGGCGGCTGGGTGCTGGCGAGCGGCGTCGCGGCGCTCGGCATCATCGTCGGCGTCGCCCATTTCCGCAGCCCCGCGGCCGAGCGCGACGTTTCCATCACCACCCTGACGGCGTTGCTCTGCACCTTCGCGCTCTCGGCCCTGGCCGGGCTCGGGCACCTGACGGGCGCCGGCGCCGCCGCCGTGGTGATGGCGCTGCTCCTCGGCATCAAGCCGGAGCTCCACGGGTTGCTGCGGCGCATCCGGCGCGAGGAACTGCTGGCCACCATCCGGCTGCTGCTGGTGACCGTGGTGGTCCTGCCGATCCTGCCCGACCGCGGCTTCGGCCCGGGCGGAGCGCTCAATCCCTACCGGATCTGGTGGATGGTGGTCCTGGTGGCGGGCCTCTCCTACATCGGCCACATCGCCGTCAGGGCCATCGGGGCCCGGCGGGGCGTCCTGCTCATGGCCCTCGCCGGGGGGCTTTCCTCCTCCACCGCAGTGGCGCTCAACCTCGCGCGGCTCGGCCGGCAAAAGGCGATGTCCGCGGACCTCATCGCCGCGGGAACGGTCACGGCGTCGATGGTGATGTTCCCGCGGATCTTTCTGATCGCCGTCGTCACCGCACCCTCGCTGACCGAACGGCTGGCCTGGGTGGTGGCGCCCGCCGCCGCCGCCGGATTCCTGGCGGCCTGGGGACTGGTGCGCAAGGCGGCAGGGAGCGCGGAGGACAAGCTGACCGAGGAGCGCTTCGCGGGGGACAACCCGCTCGACCTCAAGGCGGCGATCCAGTTCGGCGCCCTGCTCGCCGTCATCATGGTCCTCGCCCAAGCCGCCGAGAATGTCCTGGGCGGGGCCGGCATCCTCGCGCTCGCCGCGGTCTCGGGCCTCGCCGATACCGACGCCATCACGCTCTCGGTCGCCGATGCCGCCATCCGCGACACCATCGAGCTCGGGCTCGCCGCCGGCGCCATCGTCACCGCGCTTGCCGTGAACACCGTCCTCAAGGCGGGGCTCGTCCTCGCCATCGCCGGGGGCGCCGCCGGGTGGCGCGTCGCGGGCGCGCTCGGGCTGGCGCTGGCGGCGGGGGCCGCGGGCTACGCCGTGCAGCCATAGGCGAGAACGCTCAGGCCGGACCGCGCGGATCCAGGACGGTGTCGTGGGCTTCCGCATCGCGCGGCTCGGGATAGTCCAGGGTGTAATGCAGCCCCCGGCTTTCGTGGCGGGCGAGCGCGGAGCGGACGATCAGGTCGGCGCAATCGGCCATGTTGCGCAGCTCCAGCAGCGAACGGCTGACCCGGAAATTGGCGTAGTAGTCGTTGATCTCGCCCTTCAGGAGGTCGGCCCTGTGACGCGCGCGCTCGAGCCGCTTGGTGGTGCGCACGATGCCGACGTAATCCCACATGAACCGGCGCAGCTCCGCCCAGTTGTGGGTCAGCACCACCTCTTCGTCGGAATCCCTGACCCAGCTCTCGTCCCAGGGCGGGATGCCGGCGGGCTCGGCGATGGCGTCCAAGAGGCCCGCGATGTCCCGCCCCGCGGCGCGGGCGAAGACCAGGCATTCCAGCAGGGAATTGGAGGCCAGCCGGTTGGCGCCGTGCAGCCCGGTGAAGGTGCATTCGCCGACCGCAAAGAGGCCCGCGAGATCGGTGCGTCCGCACCTGTCGGTCATCACCCCGCCGCAGGTGTAATGGGCCGCGGGCACCACCGGAACCGGGCCCTTGGTCATGTCGTAGCCGTATTCGAGGCAGCGGGCATGAAGGGTCGGGAAATGCGCCTTGATGAACGCCGCCCCCCGGTGGGAGATATCGAGCGAGACGCTCTCGATGCCGAGGCGCTTCATCTCGTGGTCGATGGCGCGCGCCACGACGTCGCGCGGGGCGAGCTCCGCCTTCGGGTCGAAGTGCTCCATGAACCGGGTGCCGTCGGGCAGCAGCAGGCGGCCCCCTTCCCCGCGCACCGCCTCGCTGATCAGGAACACGGTCCGCGAGTCGAAAATCAGGCAGGAGGGGTGAAACTGGGTGAATTCCATGTTGGCGACCCGGCAGCCCGCGCGCCACGCCATGGCGATGCCGTCAGCGGTCGCGCCCGGCGGATTGGTGGTGTGGAGATAGACCCGGCTCGCCCCGCCGGTCGCGAGCACGGTGACGCGGGCGCGGAACAGCTTGACGTGCCCGTCGCGGCAATCCAGCGCATAGACGCCGACGCAGCGCTCTCCGCCCCCGGCATCCTCGCGGACGATGCAGTCGATGGCGACGTGGTCCTCGAATAGCGTGACCTCGTGGCGCGCGCGCACGGCGCGCTCCAGGCAGGCCTGCACCGCCCGGCCGGTGGTGTCGGCGGCGTGGACCACCCGGCGGTGGCTGTGGCCGCCTTCCCGGGTGAGGTGGGGCAACCCCTTGCGCGGCCCGGCCTCCTCCCGGGTGACGTCCATGTCGAGGGATTCGAGCCATCCGATGATGTCGGGGCCCTGCTCGATGGCGAAGCGGACGACCGCGGGGTCGTTGAGCCCGGCGCCCGCCTTCATGGTGTCCTCGATGTGGGACTCGAACGAATCCTCGGGGCCGATCGCCGCGGCGATCCCGCCCTGGGCCCAGTTGGTCGCGCCCTGGTCGAGCCGTCCCTTGGACAGCACGCCGATGCGGACGCCGGCGGGCAGCTCGAGGGCGACGCCCAGGCCGCCCGCGCCGCCGCCCAGGATCAGCACATCGAAGAATAGACAGTCATCGTTCACGACTTGAACCGCCCGAACCGGCTGGGAAGGGACATGCAGCGAACTTTATGGCACAGCGGCCGGATGGCGACAACGAGGACGCCGCTTGAGGGCACCCGCGGCTGTATCCGTTGAAGGACGGACACAGGGGGCTCTGTTTCCTGCGCCAACGCGTTTACGGCGGCACACCGAAAGCTTGCCTTGCGCCCGGGCGCGGAGGTGGGCATAAAGCGTAGGCTTGCGGCCCAGAAACGGGATCCTTCATCCGCCGCCCATGGAACCCCTCCTCCACCTCGCCATCATCTGGCTCGGCGTCTTCGCCGCCGTGTTCCTTGCGCGCAAGACCAAGCTGACGCCGGTCCTCTATTTCCTCGCCGTCGGCTCCGTGCTGGTCAACCTCGGCATCCTGCCCACCGAGAGCCATCCCTTCATCCGCGGCTTCGCCGAGATCGGCATGATCCTGATCATGTTCGCGCTCGGTTTCGAGGAGAGCACCTCGCGTTTCCTGCAAAGCGTCCGCCGCGCCTGGGGCATCGCGCTGTTCGGGGCCGTGGTCCCGTTCCTCACGGCGTTCGCGGTGGCCGAGTATTTTTGGGGCAACACGAACCTGTCGCTGATGTTCGGCCTGACCATGACGGCGACGGCGGTGTCGCTGACCATGGTGTCGCTCAAGAGCGAGGGGCTCGAGCGATCCCAGGCCGCGACCGGGATCATGACCTCGGCGGTGATCGACAGCATCAGCTCGCTGGCCATGGTGGCGATCCTGATCCCCATCGCCACCGGCGCGGGACCGGCGAGCCTCGCCGAGGTCGGCTGGGTGCTGGCCAAGGCGATCGTCTTCTTCGGCCTCGTCACCGTGGTCGGCGCCTGGATCCTGCCCCACGAGCCGGGCTATCCGGAACGGCACCTCCCCTGGCTTCGCGGCTGGGGGATCAGGAACCTGCTTTCGCTCGGCGAGGGCGAGCACGCGACGCTCACGGTGCTGACCTTCGCCCTGCTGGTGGGCATCGCCGCCCACCAGTTCGGCTTCCATCCCGCGGTCGGCGCCTACATGGCGGGGCTGGTGATCAAGGAGGAGTACTTCCACTACCTGCGCCACCCCGACGAGGACTATTACGGCCAGACCAAGCGCATCATCGACAACGTCGCCTTCTCCTGGATCGGGCCGGTGTTCTTCGTCGAGCTCGGGACCAAGATCGTCTTCAAGTGGGACATCGTCATCGACGTGATCCCCGAGACGGCGGTGCTGCTCGGAAGCGTCTTCGTCGCCCAGATCGCCTCCGCCGCGCTGGCGGCGCACTTCACCGGGCGCTTCCCGTGGAACGAATCGATGATGATCGGGTTCGGCATGCTGGGCCGGGCGGAGCTCGCCTTCGTGGTGATGGACATCGCCTATGTCCAGAATCCGATCCTCAACGACGAGGCGTTCTACACCCTGATGTTCGCCGCCTTCTGGCTCAACGTCTCGGTGCCGGTGACCATCGCCTGGTGGAAGCCCTATTACGAGGGCCGCAAGCGCCTGTTTGGGCACGGCCCGCCCGGCGGATAGCGAAAGCCCGCGTGCCGCCCTTGGCCTCGGGCCCCCTTTGTGGCAAAGATGGGCGGCCCCGGCGCCGGGGCCGGACCCCGAATGAAGGATCGAGATGAGCCCCGCCGAAACCGAAACCGCCGTTGCCCCCCACGACTTCATCCGCGACATCGTCCGCGACGACCTTGCCGCGGGCCGGACGCGGACCGTGGTGACGCGCTTCCCGCCGGAGCCCAACGGCTACCTCCACATCGGTCACGCCAAGTCGATCTGCCTCAATTTCGGGATCGCCCTGGAGACCGGCGGGCGCTGCCACCTGCGCTTCGACGACACCAACCCGGCCAGGGAAGAGGAGGAGTACATCGCCGCCATCAAGGAGGACGTCCGGTGGCTCGGCTTCGACTGGGGCGCGCACCTCTATCACGCGTCGGACTATTTCGAGCAGCTCTACGCCTGGGCCGAGCACCTGATCGAGACCGGCTATGCCTATGTCGACGACCAGAGCGCCGATCAGATCCGCGAAACCCGGGGGACGCTCACCGAGCCGGGGCGCGAGAGCCCCTACCGGAACCGCGGCCGGGAGGAGAACCTCGCGCTCTTCCGCGAGATGCGCGCCGGTGCCGTCCCCGACGGGAGCCGCGTGCTGCGCGCCAGGATCGACATGAGCGCCGGCAACATCAACCTGCGCGATCCCGTCCTCTACCGGGTGCTGCGTGCGCCCCATCCGCGGACCGGCGATACCTGGTGCATCTATCCCACCTACGATTTCGCCCATGGCCAGTCGGATGCCATCGAGGCCATCACCCATTCGCTCTGCACCCTGGAATTCGAGGATCACCGCCCGCTCTACGACTGGCTGCTCGACCACCTGCCGGTGCCCTCGCGCCCCCGCCAGATCGAGTTCGCGCGCCTCAATCTGACCCACACGGTGCTGTCCAAGCGCCGGCTGATCACGCTGGTCACCGGCGGCCACGTGGCGGGCTGGGACGACCCCCGCCTTCCGACGCTGTCGGGCATGCGGCGCCGCGGCTTCCCGCCCGAGGCGATCCGCGAGTTCGCCCAGCGCATCGGCATCGCCAAGGCCGACAGCACGGTGGAGATGGGGTTCCTCGAGCACTGCGTGCGCGAGCACCTCAACCGCACCGCCCAGCGCCGCATGGCGGTGCTCGATCCGCTCAAGCTGGTGATCGAGAACTATCCCGAGGGCGGGGGCGAGACGCTCGCGGCGGCCAACCACCCGCAGGACGAGGCGGCGGGCAGCCGCGAGGTGCCCTTCGGGCGCGAGCTCTACATCGAGCGCGAGGACTTCATGGAGGATCCGCCCGGCAAGTTCTTCCGCCTCGCTCCCAGCCGCGAGGTGCGCCTGCGCTACGCCTATTTCGTGAAATGCGAGGACGTGGTGAAGGACGCCTCGGGGCGGATCGTCGAGCTGCGCTGCACCTACGACCCCGAGACCCGGGGCGGAGACGCGCCCGACGGGCGCAAGGTCAAGGCGACGCTGCACTGGGTGTCGGCGGCCCACGCCGTCGACGCCGAGGTGCGCCTCTACGACCACCTGTTCGCGCACCCGGACCCGGGGGCCGAGGGCGACTGGCTTAACGACCTCAACCCCGACTCGCTCACGGTGCTGACGGACTGCAAGATGGAGCCGGCGCTCGCCTCCGCGGCACCCGGGACGGTGGTGCAGTTCGAGCGCCAGGGGTACTTCTCGGCCGACAGGGACTCCTTCCCCGACCGCCCCGTCTTCAACCGCACCGTTGGACTACGGGACAGTTGGGCGAAAATCCAAGCTAGACAGTCGTAATGGGCAGGCCGGCGCCGCCCGCGGCCTCCTGCGGGCACGTCCCACAAGAGGCCCGCCCATTACCGGCCCGCCCATTATCGGGAGGTCCGTCCCACCGGCGGGCCCCCCGAAGACTTTGGCGTTCTAGGCCGGCTGAAGGTTGACGGCCTTCGGCCCCCTGGCGTCGGGTTCCACGTCGAAGGTCACCTTCTGACCCTCGTTGAGGGTGGTCATCCCAGACTGTTCCACCGCGGTAATGTGAACGAAAACGTCCTTCGACCCGTCATCGGGAGAAATGAATCCGAACCCCCTGGTGGTATTGAAGAATTTGACGGTACCAGTAGCCATGTAGTGTTTTCCCATTCCATGTTCCCGCTTCGCGCGACATGCGCGAAGGGCGGACTTCCTTCACACTGATCAGGGGAGATTGTTGCGGTTGCAGGCAACCATCAGCATCTGCCTAAACAACTGCGGAGGCGTCACTTTTTTTATCTAACGATGAAGAGTCAAAAGTTACAATCGTTTTTTACATCAAGCCGTTAACTATCTCGGGCCGCCGAAGCCCCCGAAACGGCGCCGAGGCCGCCGAAAATCCTTGTGGCCCGTGGCCGGAGGCAACATCATTCCCTTGATCCGCCACGGCGGGCGGGGCCGTCGGTCGGCCCCGGGCCTTGGCGAAAGGGAGGACGATCTTGGACAGATTGACCGTAAGCGGCTATTCGCGGCGGCCCCCCCACGTGGTGGCGGACGCCAAGGGATTCTTCAAGGACCAGGGGCTCGACGTCCTGTTCCACCTGGTGAAGCTGGCGCCCGAGCACAACGAGGAGATGGCCGCGGGAAAGTGGAACATGACGCTGTCCAGCGCCGACACGATGATCGCACGGTCCACCAAGGAAGGCGTCGATTACGTCATGTTCATGCAGGCCGAGGAAGGGCTCGGTGCCTATCTCATCGGCCGGCCGGGAACGAAGTCGGTCGAGGAGCTCCGCGGCAAGCTGCTCGCCGCGGACCCGGTCGATTCCAACCTCGACGTCATCCGCATGAAGATCATGCGCCAGCACGGCATCGGCGAGGACGAATACGAATACGAGGTGGTCGGCACCACCCCGGCGCGCGGCAAGGCCCTTCTCGAGGGCCGGGTGGCCGCCGCGATGCTGACCCCGCCGACATCGGACAAGGTGCTGGAGGCGGGCTGTGTGCTGCTGGCCCGGGGCGAGGACTACGTCCCCGACTGGCCGCTCGCCTGCGGCTGGGGCCTGCGCTCCTGGGTCGAAGGCCACCGCGAGCTCGTGGTGCGCTTCATCCGCGCCTGGGCGGCGAGCACCGACTGGCTGCTCGACCCCGCGAACCGGGATGGGACCCTGGCGCTGCTGAAGGAGGAGGAAGGCCTGAACCAGGAGCGCGCCCTCCATGCCTACGAGCGCGTGGTGCCCAAGGGCCGGATCAATCCTGACGCCATCCGCCGCAATCTCGAGCTCCGCATCGAGCTCGGCCTCTATCCGCCGCCGCATCTGCCGGCCGAGCATTTCTACGACATGAGCTACTGGTGCGAGGCGACGGGCCTGCCCGCCCCCGAGGCCGCGGGCGCGCCGCGGAGCGCCGCCCAATAGGCGAACGGTCCCTGACGGCCTCATCCTTCGACAAGCTCATCCTTCGACAAGCTCATCCTTCGACAAGCTCATCCTTCGACAAGCTCATCCTTCGACAAGCTCATCCTTCGACAAGCTCATCCTTCGACAAGCTCATCCTTCGACAAGCTCATCCTTCGACAAGCTCAGGATGAGGTTCCCGTCAAACCCTCGTGCCTCGAGCAGCGCGCCCAGCGCGCGTGTCGAAGGACGTGGTGTCCGGGCCTATTCCGCGGCGGTGGCGGCCTTGGCGTCGCGGATCAGGCGCCAGATCTCCTGCGGCGTCGCCGGCATCGGCACATGGCGGATGCCGAGCGCGGAAAGCGCATCGACCACGGCATTGGTGACCGCGGGCATGGCGCCGACCGATCCCGCCTCGCCCGCGCCCTTAACGCCCAAGGGATTGGTCGCGGTGGGCACCGGGTTTGCCTCCACCGTGATGCCGGAGAAATGCGCGGCCCGGGGCATGGCGTAGTCCATGAAGGTCCCGGACAGGAGCTGCCCGGTCTGGGGATCGTAGGCGATGTTCTCCAGGAGGATCTGGCCGAGGCCCTGTGCGGCGCCGCCCTGGATCTGGCCGAACAGAAGGAGCGGGTTCATCACCACCCCGACATCGTCCACCACGCGGTAGTTCAGCACCTCGACCGCGCCGGTCTCCTCGTCGATCTCGAGCTCGACCACGTGGCAGCCGTTGGGGTAGTTGGCGACCTTGGCGCGGCGGACGCCCGTGGCGATCAGGCCGGGTTCCATGCCGTCCGGCAGGTTGGCGGGATTGACCGCGGCCTTGGCGACCTCCTTGATGGTGAGCGAGCGGTTCGACTGCGGGCTGGAGAAGACGCCGTCTTCGAAATTGACGTCCGAAACGTCCACCTCCAGCATGTGGGCGGCGAGCGCCGTCGCCTTCTCCACGACCTTCTCGGTGGCGAGCAGGACCGCCGCTCCGCCATGGGTGGCCGAGCGCGAGCCCCCCGTGCCGTGGCCGAAGGGCACCTTGTCGGTATCGCCCCAGACGTAATCGACATCCTCCATCTCGAGCCCCAGCTTATCACAGACGATCTGCTTGTAGATCGTCTCGTGGCCCTGCCCGCCGGTCACCGACCCGGCCAGGATGGTGGCGGTGCCGGTGCGGTCGAAGCGCAGCTCCGAGCCTTCGATGCCGGGCCCCGCGGCGCGCTCGATGGTGTTGGAGATGCCGAAGCCGCGCAGCTTGCCGCGCGCCTTCGATGCGGCGCGCCTGGCCTCGAAGCCGGGATAATCGGCGGCCTTCAGCGCCAGGTCGAGGTTCTTCTGGAACTCGCCGGAGTCATAGGTCTGGTTGAGCGCGGTCTTGAACGGCATGGCCGTGGGCGGGATGGTGTTCTTGCGTCTGAGCTCCACGGGATCGAGCCCCAGCTCGTCGGCGGCGAGGTCGATGATGCGCTCGATCATGTAGGAGGCTTCGGGCCGCCCCGCCCCCCGGTAGGGCGAGGTCGAGTTGGAATGGGTGAAGACGCCGGTCACGTCGACATGGATGGCCGGCGTCTTGTAGACGCCGGCGACCCCGCCGATGTTGTTGAAGGCGGGGTTGGGGGTCGAATTGGTGCAGTAGGCGCCGAGGTTGGCGATGCTCTTGACCCGGAGGGCGAGGAAGTTGTGGTCCTGGTCCAGCGCCAGCGCCACGTCGACCACGTTGTCGCGGCCGTGGTTGTCGCTGAGGAAGGCTTCCTCGCGCGTGCTGGTCCATTTGACGGGGCGCCGGAGCAGCTTGGAGGCGAACAGGCAGAGCGGCCCCTCGGCATAGATGTTCGACTTCATGCCGAAGCTGCCGCCGACGTCCTGGGCCACGACGCGGACCCTGTTCTCCGGCACCTTGAGCACCCGGCCCGCGAGCTGCGAGCGGTAGGGGTGGACGCCCTGCAGGGTGGTGTAGAGCGTGTAGTGATCCTCCGCCGGATTGTAGTCCCCGACGCAGGCGCGCGGCTCCATCGCCGCGGCGATCACCCGGTTGATGACGAAGGTGTGGGAGACGACGTGGGCCGCCGTCTCGAAGGCCGCATCGACCGCCTCCTTGTCGCCGCCGAGATGGACGAAGCAGATGTTGTCCGGGCAGTCGTCCCACACCAGCGGCACGCCGGGCTTGCACGCCTCGGCCGTGTCGGTGACCGAGGGCAGCTCCTCGTAATCGACCTCGATCAGCTCCGCCGCGTCCTGGGCCTGGGCCCGGGTTTCCGCGACCACGAAGGCGATCCCGTCGCCGACCCGGCGGACCCGGCCGGAGACCAGCGGATAGATCGGCGTGACGTAGGAATCGGAGCCGTCCCGGCGCTTGCGCCCCTTGGCGTTGGGCAGGTCGCCGAAGCCCGAGGACCGCCAGTCGGCGTCGGTCAGCACCGCGAGCACCCCGGGCGCCGCCTTGGCGGGCTCGGTGTTCAACGCGCGGATATTGGCGTGGGCATGGGGCGAACGCAGGACGACGCCGTAGGCCATGCGCGGGAGCTGCACGTCGTCGACGTAGCGGCCCCCGCCCCTCAAGAGGCGCTGGTCCTCCGCCCGCCACACCGGCTGTCCGATCGCGTATTTCCCCATCTCGTCCTCCCTGAAGACGCCCCGTCCCCGGCGCGGAACGGCAGCTTTTCGTGCGCCAAACTCGGCTATCGGGATAGCAGAAAAACGGACCGAACAGAAGCCCGGCCCGGCGCGGACTGGAGGCGGCGCGAACGCCGGCCGCGCCGCCCCCTGGTTCCCGCCGGGAAGGCGCCGGGGCTACTTGCAGTCCGCGGCGGTCACCAGGCTCGTGACGCCGCCGATATAGGTGAACTTGCAGCTCATGCCCTTCTTGAGGTCCTTGGCCGCGCCCTTCTTCCCGGCAAGGTTCACCTTGGTCTGCTTGCGGTGGGTCTTGAGCGTCATGCTCTTGCCCGAGGCGTCGGTGACGGTGATCTTCTTCTTGCCGGCGGCGGAGACCGTGCCCGCGAGGGTGAGCGTGCCGATCTTCTTCACGTCCTTGGGCGTCAGCAGCTCCTGGAGACGCGTCTTGGCGGCGGCGGGAGAGTTGACGACGCTCACCGCGAGCTTCTGGAGCTCGGCCCCCGGCATCGGGTTGATGTCCATCTTCTGCCGCTTGGCCAGGGCCAGGAACTCGGGATCCTTCATGGTCGCATCGAAGGCCGCGCGCAGGACCGAGACCCGCTCCGAGGGAACCCCCGGCGGCGCGATGATGGGGCGGCCGATCTCCACGCCGGCGATGATCATGTCGAGCGCCTGGCGATCGGCATCGGTCTTGGCGAAGTCGGTGACCAGGGGCACGTCCCGGCCCATGTATTGGGAAACCTCGGGATTCTTCTTCGCGCCCCACTGCAGGATGAAGTTGAGCTCCCGCTTCTCCAGGTGATGGCCGAGCGTCGCCTTGGTCGAGGACCAGCTGTTGGAGCCGCGGCAGTTGACCTCGCCGCGCACCACGGCGAGGTTGATCACGGAACCGCCGGGATAGCCGCGGATGATGCGGAAATTGGTGCCGATAAGGTTGTTGATGATCTGGGGAGACGTCACCGAGGGACTGGTCGCGCCGGTGGCGCCGCAGATCACGCCGCCCTTGTTCTTCGCGTCCTCGATCGACTTGATGCCGGTGGCGGCCCAGACCGAGGTGAGGTTGTTGTCGACGATGCTGTTGCCGATCCAGTTGAACTTGGCGGCGTCATATTGGACGCCGGGCTTGCCCATTGCCTGGTCAAGCGGCATGGCCTGGCCGACGGTGCCGATCACGGTGCCGTCCTTGGGCGCCTTGATGAAGAGATAATTCGCCGCCCTTCGGCTGCCGGCACCGGTCATGTTCTGGGGCACGATGGTGGGGTTGCCCGGGATATGCCTGTTGATGTGGCGGCCGATGGCGCGGGCGTAGGTGTCATACCCGCCGCCGGGGCTGTAGCCGATGATCAGCCTCACGGTCTTACCCTTGTAGAAATCCTCGACCGAGGCCGCCTCGGCGGCACCGAGCGCCGGCAGGGCGAGGATGGCCGCCGCCGGAACCAATAGAGCCAATCTCATGATGCGTACTCCCCTTGTTGCCGGGGCGGCTGCGCCGCCGCGCCCGTTCGCATAGGACGTTCTCCTCATGCCGCGCCGTGTTTCACGCGGCTAATCCCTGTATGAGGGGTCGAGCTTGTCCGCGAGCTTGACCAGCGCCGGCCAGTCGCGCGCCCCGAACACCCGGTTGGGACGCCAGAACTGCGAGGCCGCCTTCTCGCAGGCCGCCTCCGAGGGCATCGAATAGGGCATGTTGGAGGCCAGCACCTGCATCTGTGTCTGGCACGACTTTTCCAGGTGATACATGAAATGGAAGGCCTCGCCCACGGTGGCGCCGGCGGTCAGCAAGCCGTGGTTGCGCAGGATCATCACCTTGTTGTCGCCGAGATCCTGGACCAGGCGCTCGCGTTCGTCGAGGTCCCGGGCGATGCCCTCGAAATCGTGGTAGCCGATGCGCTTGTAGAAACGCATGGAGCCCTGGTTGAGCGGCAACAGGCCGCAGTCCAGCGCCGAGACCGCCTGTCCCGCCACGGTATGGGTGTGGAAGACGCAGTGCAGGTCCGGGCACGCCATGTGGATGGCGGAATGGATCACGAAACCCGCGCGGTTGACCTCGAAATCGGTGTCCTGAAGCAGGTTGCCGTCGCAGTCGATCTTGAGCAGCGACGACGCGGTGATCTGCTCGTACAGGAATCCGTAAGGGTTGATCAGGAAGTGGTCCTTGGTTCCCGGCACGCGCAGGGAGATGTGGTTGTTGACCAGATGGGTCCAACCGAAATGCGCCGTCAGCCGGTAGGCGGCGGCGAGCTCGACGCGCGCCTGCCATTCCTCCGCGCTCACCGAGTCGCGCATGGACGGGATATCGAAAATATCGAGGGCCGCCGACATGTCTCTCACTCCTTCTATCGCCGCATCGCGGGCACGCGGCCCGCTGCGGGTTTCCTCCTGGACGCGGCCGGGCCCCCGTGGGGGACCAGGCCCGGTTTCGTTATGGCGGACTCGGCCGGAGCCGGTCAGCTCGATTTCTTCTTCTTCTTCTTCTTCTTCTTTTTCTTCTTCGCCTTGCGACAGCGCGAGAGGTCCTTCATGACCGCCGTGCACTTGAACGTCTGGCCGAACTTGATGGCTTGGCTGAACTTGGCGAGGACCGGCTTCGGCGACGCCATGACCTTCTTGATGACCTCGGTCAGCTTGGCGCCGGTCATGGGGCTGAGCTCCATCTGCAGCTTCTTGGCCTCGGCGATATAGGCCTTGTCCTTCATCGTCGCGCCGAAGGCCGCGCGGAGCGCGTTGACCCGCTCGGCCGGCACGTCCGGCGGTGCCGTGATGGGCCGGCCGATGGCCGGCATGGACGAGATCAGTTCGAGGACGCCACGGTCCTCGTCATTGGTCGCCAGGTCCTGCAGGAGCGGCACGTCGGGGATGCGCGGGTCCTTCTCGGGCCCGTACTGGACGAGGTGCACGATCATCTTCTTGGCGACCCATTCCGGCTTGGTCGCCGACCAGCTCGCCAGCGTGTTGGAGCCGCGGCCGTCGACCTCGCCGCGTTCCATCGCCAGGTTCATCTGGCCGGCGCCCAGGAAGCCCTGGATGATCTTGAACTTGGTGCCGAGGATGGCGTTCATCACCCGCGGCACGAGGGTGGAGGTGGACCGGCCGCCGGTCGCGGGCAGGATCATCTCGCGCGCCTTCGCGTCCGCGAGGGTCTTGAACGGAGCCTTGTAATAGGCCGTCGTGACACCGATGGAGACGGAGGCATTGCCGATCCAGTTGAACTTGGCGGCGTCGAACTCGATCCCCTTGTACTTGAGCAGCTGAGAGAGCGGGATGGCCTGGCTGATCATGCCGATCACGGTGCCGTCCTTGGGCGCCCGGGCGTAGAGGTAGTTGGCCGCGCGGATCGACCCGGCGCCGCTCATGTTCTGGGCGATGAATTTGGGATTGCCGGGGACGTGCTTGCCCATGTGGCGGGCGACGTGGCGCGAATAGAGGTTGTAGCCCCCGCCGGTGCCGAAGCCGATGATGAACTTCATCCGCTTGCCCTTGTAGAAGTCGGATATGGCATCGGCCTTCGCCGGGACCGCGCTTGCGGCGGCGAGCCCCCCGGCCACGGCCATGGCGAGACAGGTCGTGATCATCCGCATGGTGTTCTCCCTTCTTCTTATGGATTGAGCCTCTTCCGGAACCCTAGCACAGGGCCCGGCGATGCCCCAACCGCCAGTTGGAGAGCTCCCCGGCGCGCCGCCCCGAGGGCGCGGCCGCTCAGCCCGCCGCCGCCGGGCGCGGGTCGATGATCTCCACCCCGTTGCCGTCCGGATCATGGAAATAGACGTGGCGCCCGGGAAAGCTCTTGTGGCCGGTCTCCTCGTATTTCAGAACCTCGATGTTGCGCTCCTTGATCACCTCCATGGCGTGATCGAACTCCTCGGGCTCGACGACGAAGGCATGGTGGAACCAGGTGCCGCCCGGCGGATTGGGATTCACGTGGTCGGGCATCTTCGAAAGCACGAAGTGATCCTCGCCGCAGCGCATGAAGGCGAAGTGATCGCTGGTGCGCTCGACCTCGCAGCCGAGCAGGTCGGCATAGTAGTCGGCGGCCTTGATGTGGTCGCGCACCGAAATGGTGAAATGCAGGATCCCCTTGGTGCGGATCCCCTCCTTTTGCGCCATGTCCCTGTCTCCCTCGAATTATCGTGCCGCCGCCCGAGGGGCGGGGCCTCGCTCTGTGGCCCAAGGGTTCCACAGCGCGGGCACGATGACAACGCCTGATCGCGCCCCGCGCCCGGCACGATGGGCAAGGGGTCCCGGCCGTCCCCTCATTCCCCGGCTAAGGCTCAGCGGGGGAGAGGAAGCGGGGGTTTGTCTGCGCTGGTGAGGATGCCGCGAGGTTTCGCGGCGGTTT
>Ga0326597_10000171_pt1 | contig 118593 bp, 123 predicted proteins | sample RVTome_12_FD_203789 | JGI IMG/M metagenome (GOLD analysis project Ga0326597, IMG submission 203789) | Soil microbial communities from uranium-contaminated site in the Upper Colorado River Basin, Wyoming, United States - RVT100D185 | ecosystem: Environmental > Terrestrial > Soil > Contaminated... | reverse complement strand
CGCCTCTTCCTGCCGCCCTACAGCCCCGATCTCAACCCCATCGAGCAGGCCTTCGCCAAACTCAAACATTGGCTTCGCGACGCCCAGGCGCGGACCAGCGCGGAAACCCACACTGCCATCGGCAAGGTCCTGGAACGCTTCAAGCCGCACGAATGCGCCGCATTCTTCGCAAACGCCGGCTATGCTTCCAACTAACCCGATTCCGCTCTAGGGCTCGCCCCAGACTTCCCGGGCGGTCTCGACGACGAGGCCGAGCTTTCGCCACTGCTCGGCCTCGCTCAGCAAATTGCCCTCCTCGGTCGAGGCGAAGCCGCACTGCGGGCTGAGGCAGAACTGCTCGACCGGGGCGAATTTGCTTGCCTCCTCGATGCGCCGCTTCAGCGCCTCCTTGGCCTCGAGCGCGCCGAACTTCGAGGTCACGAGGCCCAGCACCACCCGTTTGTCGCCCTTGGGCAAAAAGCGCAGCGGCTCGAAGCCGCCGGCGCGGTCGGTGTCGTACTCGAGGAAGAAGCCGTCATAGTCGAGCTCGCCCAGCAGCACCTCGGCGACCGGCTCGTAGCCGCCCTCGGAGATCCAGGTGGAGCGGAAGTTGCCGCGGCAGACGTGCGTCGTCACCACCATGTCATCGGGCTTGGCGGCGAGCGCCTGGTTGATCATCTGGGCGTAGATCCGGGGCAGCGGGTCCGGGTCGTCGCCGCGCTCGCGCGCCGCCCGGCGCTCCTTCTCCGAGCACAGGTAGGCCCAGACCGTGTCGTCGAACTGCAGGTAGCGGCAGCCGGCGTCGTAGAAGGCGCGGACCGCCTTGCCATAGGCCTCGGCGGTGTCCTGGAAGAAATTGTCGAGGTCGGGGTAGACCTCGCGGCTGATCGCCCGGCGGCCGCCGCGGAAGTGCAGCACCGAGGGTGCCGGAATGGTCATCTTCGGCAGCGCCGTCGCCACCGATTTCAGGTAGCGGAAATGCTCCAGCATCGGGTGGCCGCCGAAGCCGACCCGGCCGGTGACGGCGATGCCTTGCGCCTTGGTGGTGGTGCCCTGGAACTGGATGCCGGCGTCGGTCTCCACCACCTCGACGCCGTCGAGGCCGGCCAGGAAGTCGAAATGCCACCACGAGCGGCGGAACTCGCCGTCGGTCACCGCCTTGAGGCCGACCTGCTCCTGTTTTTTCACCGCTTCGGCGATCGCGCGGTCCTCGATCGCATACAGCTCGCCGGCGTCGATCTTGCCTTTCGCGAAGTCGCCGCGCGCCTGCTTCACGGCCTCGGGCCGGAGCAGGCTGCCGACCATGTCGGCGCGGAACGGCGGCTTGGTATCGCTCATGGCGGTCCTCTCACGGGCCCGGCGCTCAGGCCAGGCCCCGCTGGCGCAGGTAGTAGATCAGGTCCATCTCCGGCGTCGCATGGCCGAGGCCGGAGATGATGTCCGAGGCCTGGCCGCGGTGGTGCGTGGCGTGGTTGACGACGTGGCTCAGGATCCAATACAGGGGCGAGCTGAACGGCTGGCCGCTGGTATTCTTGTAATCGATGTCGCCGGCGAGCGCGCTATCGCTCTGCCTTTCGACGAAGCCGACCAGGCGCGCGTCCTGGCCCGCCATCGCGCGCTCTAAGTCGCCCCGCTCGCGCTCCAGGATCTGGTCCAGGCCCTCGAACCAGGACTGGTCCGCGCCCTCGCAGCGGTCGAGCCAGGTCCGAGTGCCGACCAGGACGTGGTTCAAGGTGCCCGAGAGCGAGCCGAAGAAGGCCTTGCGGTCCTCGTTGAAGGCGGCGTCCGACACCGCTTGCGCCTTCTCCCACAGCCGTTCGTTGGCCCAGGCGTTGTAGCGCGCCAATTCCAGCAACCGGTCCCGCATGGCGCTCCTCCTTCTCGTACCGTCATCGCGAGGTGGCGAAGCTTCCGAAGCGATCCAGGGGAGCCGGCCCGGCGGCACTGGATTGCCTCGCACCGCTTCGCGGCGCTCGCAATGACGAGGTGGGCTGTGCCTCACACATTCGCCAAGCCCGGTCCTGGGTCAACTGCGCGGGCGAGCTTAGCACGCGCGAAGGCATTATGCGGCGTCCTCCAGGATCATGTCGGCGCCCTTCTCGGCGATCATGATGGTCGGCGCGTTGGTGTTGCCGGTGGTCAAGACCGGCATCACCGAGGCGTCGATCACCCTGAGGCCCTCGAGCCCGTGCACGCGCAGCCGCGCATCGACCACCGCCAGCGGGTCCGCGCCCATCTTGCAGGTGCCGACCGGGTGATAGATCGTGTTGCCGCGCCGGGCGGCGAAGTCGCGCATGGCGGCCGCGGAGTCGACCTCCGGCCCGGGCTCGAGCTCGCCGGCGCTGTGCTCGGCCAGCGCCGGGGCGGCGAAGATGCGCCGGCTGTGCCTGACCCCTTCGACGAGCACGCGGACGTCGTCCTCGTCGGCGAGGTAGTTCGGCCGGATCACCGGGCGGGCCAAGGGATCGGGGCTCTCGGCCATGATCGTGCCGCGGCTCGACGGGCGCACCGGGCAGACCGCCACGGTCATGCCGCTGGCGTGCTCGAGCTTGCCGAAGCCGCTGGGATCATAGCTCGCCGGCGTGAACAGGAGCTGCAAATCGGGGCTGTCGAGGCCGTCGCGGCTGCGGCAGAAGACCTGGGCGCTGGTGACGCCGAAGGTCAGTGCGCCGTCGCCCCGGAGCGCATAGCGCACCGCCTCGCCGGCCAGGCGCAGGCCGCGCGAGAGCTGGTTGATCGAGATCAGGTCGCGCACCCGGTGGGCGACGCGGACGACGTAGTGGTCCTGCAGGTTGGCGCCGACGCCGGCGAGGTCGTGGCGCACTTCGATGCCGTGACGGCGCAGATGCTCGGCCGGGCCGATGCCCGAGACCTGCAGCAGGTGCGGCGAGTTGACGGCGCCGCCGGCCAGGATCACCTCGCGGCTCGCCAGCACCTCCCGCGCCGCGCCGTCGCGGCGAAAGGCGACGCCGGTGCAGCGCCGGCCCTCGAAGCGGAGCCCGGTCGCCACCGCCTCGGTGACGACTTCCAGGTTGGCCCGGCCCCGGGCCTGGCGCAGGTAGGTGCGGGCGGTCGAGGCGCGGAAGCGGTGGCGCCTCGTCATCTGCGAATAGCCGACGCCTTCCTGCCGGCGCCCGTTCAGGTCGGTCTGATAGGCGAAGCCGGCCTGCTGCGCCGCCTCGACGAACTTGTGCGTCAAGGGCAGGATGGTGCGGTAGTCCTCGACGATCAGCGGGCCCTCGCGGCCGCGGTAGGCGTCCTCGCCTTGGCCGCGGTAGGTCTCGGCCTTGCGGAAATAGGGCAGCACCTCCTCGTAGCTCCAGCCGCGGCAGCCGCGCTGCGCCCAGCCGTCGTAGTCGGCCGGGTTGCCGCGGACGTAGAGCATGCCGTTGATCGAGCTGGTGCCGCCCAGCACCCGGCCGCGCGGCCAGTGCACGCGCCGGTCGGCGGTGCCGGGCTCGGGCTCGGAAGAGTAGTTCCAGTTGACCACCGGATGGTCCAACAGCCGCAGCACGCCGGCGGGGATGTGGATCCAGGGCAGGGTGTCGGGCGGCCCCGCCTCCAGCAGCACGACGCGGGCGCCGCCGGCGCTCAGGCGGTCGGCCAGCACGCAGCCGGCCGAGCCGGCGCCGACGACGACGTATTCGGCCTGCATGGCGCGCCCGCTATTCGACGATCTTGAAGTAGGTGTCCTTGCGCACGATCAGGCGGTCGCGGAAGGTGAAGATGTCGAGGCCGAGCCAGTCCTGCTTCTCGCCGTCCGGCAAGGTGCACTGGCGCCGCCACTCGGCATAGCCCTTGTCGCCGGCGACGCGGTTGTCGAGGGCGTGCCACTGGATGTCGGGGCAGCGCCGCATCAACTCGCCGAAGAAGCGGCGAAGCGTCGGCTTGCCGACGTAGCGCTGGCCGTGGACCTCCGGCCCGCGCGCATTGTCGAAGACGCCGTCTTCGGCGAAGAAGCCCATGATCGCCTCGACGTCATGGGCGTTGAAGGCCTCGCCGATCGCCTGCAACAGCTCGACCGTGGGTTCGACGCCGCTAGCGCGCCGCTGTTCGCTGAGGCTCATCCCGTCACCCTCCCTCTGCCGCTGGATGTGCTCGATTGTAGCCGTCGCCGAGGGGCAGGTCAGCCCTTGCGCCGGCGCGCGATTGCGGTAAAGGTGCGGGCAGTGTCAACAAAACGAAAGGAGGTGATCCAATGTCTAGTGAGACTTCGGTGCTGTCGATGGGCCTTGGATGTTGTGCGGGCGTGGTGGAGCAGCCTCTGCCGTAGCCGCGACTCCTTCGGACCGGGTTCCCGTTCCGGGGCCCGACGACACACGAGACTCATGAAGGGCCGCCGCGAGGCGGCCCTTTTTGCTGCCCGTGGGCCCACCCCGACAGCAGGCCTGGCGGGAACAGCGTGATCGCCGAGAAGGCGATCAGTAGGCTCACGCGCAGGATCGCGACGAAGATAGATAGGGCATCGCCCCCGGTTCCCCCCGCCGCTTACCATGTCGCCCTCGGGTGCCGCCTTGACCGCCACCCGTCCCGCGTGCAGCCTGCGCCCCGCAGGCGACACATGGAGGCGGATGCGATGGCTGCGCGCGCGCTGACGAACGTCCGGGGCAAGGCGGTCGACAGGAAGGCGATCGCCGCCTTCGAGGCCGGGCTCGCCGGCCGGCTGATCCGCCCGGGCGGCAGCGACTACGCGGCGGCGCGGCGCATCTGGAACGCCAGCATCGACCGCCGGCCCGGCCTGATCGTGCGCTGCCAGGGCGCCGCCGACGTGGTCGAGGCTGTCAATTTCGCCCGCGAGAACAACCTTCGGGTCGCGGTCCGCGGCGGCGGCCACAACGTCGGCGGGCGGGCGATCTCGGACGGCGGCATCGTCATCGATCTCTCCGGGATGAAGGCGGTGCACGTCGACGCGGCGCGGCGCAGCGTCCGCGTGCAGGGCGGCGCCACCTTGGGCGACCTCGACCGCGAGACCCATCTTTACGGCCTGGCGGTGCCCGCCGGCGTCGTCTCCCAGACCGGGATCGCCGGCCTCGCCCTCGGCGGCGGCGTCGGCTGGCTGGTGCGCAAGCACGGGCTCACCTGCGACAACGTGCTGGCTTTCGAAGTGGTCACCGCCGACGGCCGGGCGCGCACCGCCAGCGCCAGGCAGCACCCCGACCTGTTCTGGGCGCTACGCGGCGGCGGCGGCAATTTCGGCGTCGTCACCTCGTTCGAGTTCCGCGCCTACCCGGTCAGCACCGTGCTGGGCGGCCTGCTGGTGCACCCGCGCGAGCGGGCCGGCGAACTGCTGCGCTTCTACCGCGGCTTCATCGAGAAAGCGCCGCGCGAGCTGACCGCCTATTGCGGCCTCTTGCACACGCCCGACGGCATGCCGGCGGCCGCCGTCATCGCCTGCTGGTCGGGCGAGCGGTCCAGGGGCGAGAAGGTATTGCGGCCGCTGCGCCAGTTCGGCCCGCCGCTGCTGGACGCGATCCAGCCGATGCCGTTCCCGGCCCTGCAGTCGATGCTGGACGATGCCTTTCCCAGCGGCAACCAGAACTACTGGAAGTCGACCTTCCTGGACGGGCTCAGCGACGGCGCCATCGACCTCCTGGTGGCGCACGCCAACAAGGCGGCCTCGCCGCTCTCGGCCGTGGTCGTCGAATACTATGCCGGCGCCGCCAACAAGGTGGCGCCGACGGCTACCGCCTTCGCCCACCGTCAGATGTCCTACGACATCGGCATCCTGGCGCAGTGGACGAAGCCGCGCGATTCGAAGCGCCACGTCGCCTGGGCGCGCGGCCTGTCGGAGGCGCTGAAGCCGCACGCGAGCGGCGCCTTCTACTTGAACTTCCTGGACCAGGAGGCCGATGCCACGATCCGTGCCGCTTTCGGCCGCAACTACGCCCGCCTGGCCCGGATCAAGAAGAAGTACGACCCGCAGAATTTCTTCCGCCTGAACCAGAACATCGCCCCGGCGAAGTAGCGGCGCGTCCGGCCGCCTCAGTCGTCGTCCCAGTGATGGCCCCGGCGATCGTGGCCGTGGCCGCGCCGCTTGTGGCGCCAGTGCCGGCCGTAATACCCGTCGTCGCGCCAGGTCTGATAGCCCCAGTAAGGCGGATAATGCCTGTCGTGCCAGTGACGGCGATGCCAGGGATGGCCGTGACGGTAGGGCGGCTCGTCGAACGGAAAGATCCACTGGAAGCGCAAGCCGAAGCCGGGCCCGGAATCGTACTCATGGCGATGCGCGGCCCGCTGCGGTGATGGCGCAGTCCCGGCCTCGCGCAGCTGCTGGCCGACAGCGGCGGCGGGCAGTGCCTGCGCGGCGCCCGCGGCGAGCGCCAGGGCGACGGCGCCGGCAAGAATTAAGCTACGCATGTGTTGCCTCGTGTTCCTCATCGAACCTCAATTCGCGACAATCTGCGACGGCGCGGCTGAACCAGGTCTGAAGCCGGCGTTCATCGCCGGTTCAGCCCCCGAGCGCTGCGTCAAATCGCCCCGGGCAACGACCTCGGCCTTGACTCGCGGCGCCGGTCTGATCGAGAGTCGGAGGGTCGCCTGTGCGACGACGCTCTCGGCCCCGAGGGGCCGATCGAGCGCCGGACCCGTAAGGCCCGGCGGGACGGCCGGGGACGCCGGCGACAGCGCGAGCAACACTGGCAAGGAGGGTGCAGCGCGCATGACTCCACCCGACCACCACCGCGGGCCTCGCCGCCAGGCGAGGCCACGGCGCGGCTAGCGATCCGCGGCGAATTGGCCACGCTGGACCGCGCCGCCGACAAGCGAACGAGACCACGCGAGGGCGAGACGGCAAGGACGTCCCCGCCTCAGAGCCTCGCCAGAGAGCCCGGCTCCTGCCGGGCAGGCGTGAAACGCTGAGACAACCCCACCGACGCAAAGCCGTGGTGGGGTTGTCGCCGTTCGGGGCCGGGTGGCCGGTGGCCGGATTCTCCGCGAGAGGATGCGCCTATTGACGCGGATCATGGTTCGCGGCGGACACGGCCGATAGTGTACTCGCGCGTCGGCCGTGATCGCGCACTGCCGCTGTCACGGCCCGCCGCTCGAGCAAGGGAGCATCAGCATGCGATGGTTGCGCGGCGCGATGGTTGGCGGCGTCATCGCCGTGGCGGCGGCGCCGGCGGCGGCCCAGCCGGCCGACCCGGTCGAAGGCAGGCGCCTGGCCGCAGCCTGGTGCAGCCAATGTCATGTCATCGGCGACGGCGTCGCCAGCGGCCGGGACGTGGGGCCGCCGTTCGCGGCCCTCGCCAACGATCCGCAGAAGTCGGAGGCGGCGCTGCGCGCCTTCCTGCACCATCCCGAGCCCCCGATGCCGCCGCTCGAGCTGTCGACCCGCGACATCGACCACCTGGTCGCCTACATCAGGAGCCTGGCGCGGGATTGATCGCTTCGCCGATCCGGCCGGCAGGGGGAGGAGAAATTGGAGCGGGCGATGAGATTCGAACTCACGACTTCAACCTTGGCAAGGTTGCGCTCTACCCCTGAGCTACGCCCGCCCACGGGGGTCGCCGGCCGGCTGGCCGGGCGGCCGGATAATAGCCGTTCGGCGCCGCGTTGCAAGCCTCTTGCCGGGCCGCTGCGCGGGCGCCGCGCAACGCCGATGCAAGGCCGTCCGGGCGACCGGGAACGAGGCCGCAGGCGGTTCAGCGGCGCGGCAAAGCCGGTTAAGCTCTCGCCGCCATGCCCGCCACCCCGGACGAGCTGTTCCGCCGCCTTGCCGAGCTCGGCATCACCACGGCGACGCACCATCACCCGCCGCTGCGCACGGTGGCGGAGAGCAAGCGCCTGCGCGGTGCGCTGCCGGGCGGGCACGCCAAGAACCTCTACCTGCGCGACCACAAGAAGCGGAACTGGCTGGTGGTCACCTTGGAAGACCGGGAGATCGAGCTGAAGCGGCTGGCCGAGGCCATCGGCTCGGGCCGCCTCAGCTTCGGCCGGCCCGAGCGCCTGTGGCAGTATCTCGGCGTCGAGCCGGGCGCGGTGACGCCGTTCGCGCTGATCAACGACCCCGAGGGCGAGGTCGCGGTGGTGCTGGACCAGGCGCTGCTGGCGCTGTCGCCGCTGAATTTCCATCCCCTCGACAACGCCATGACCACGCAGATCAGCGCCGAGGAGCTGGTCGCCTTCATCCGCTCGACCGGGCACGAGCCGCTGATCACCGCGCTTTGAGAACCGCCGCCGGGGCATCGCCACCCTTGTAAGTAGCGGCCCCGCGCCATAATTTACGGTCTCCGAGGATGCAAGCACGCGCGGCGCCTGCCCGCGGCGCCGGAAGGAAGACAATGGAACCACTGATCGGCGAGAGCCAGGCGCCGCCCGGCACGATCAAGGACAGCGACCTGCAGAGCTTCGCCCAGGACGTCATCGCCGCCAGCCGCGAGGTGCCGGTGATCGTCGATTTCTGGGCCCCCTGGTGCGGCCCGTGCAAGCAGCTGACCCCGATCCTGGAGAAGGTGGTCCGCCAGGCCGGCGGCAAGGTCAGGTTGGTCAAGGTCAACGTCGACGAGAACCAGGCGATCGCCCAGCAGCTCAGGATCCAGTCGATCCCGGCCGTCTACGCCTTCAAGAACGGGCAGCCGGTCGACGGTTTCGCCGGCGCGCTGCCGGAAAGCCAGGTCAAGGCCTTCGTGCAGCGCCTGACCGGCGACACCGGCCCGAGCGAGATCGAGAAGGCGCTGGAGATGGCCAAGCAGGCGCTCGACGAGGGCGAGCTCGACGACGCCGTCAACATCTACGGCCAGATTCTCAGGGTCGAGCCCACGAACGGCACCGCGCTCGGCGGCCTAGCCCAGTGTTACGTCAAGAACGGCGATCTGGAGCAGGCCCGCCAGACCCTGGAGATGGTCGGCCCCGAGGCCCGCAACGACCCCGAGGTCACCGCCGCGCAGGCCGCCGTCGAGCTGGCCCAGCAGACCGGCAGCGTCGGCGACGTCGCGGACCTGCGCCGCGCCGTCGAGGCCGACGCCAACGATCATCAGGCCCGCTTCGATTTGAGCCTGGCGCTGGTTGCCGGCGGCGCCCGCGAGGAGGCGGTCGAGCAGCTGCTGGAGATCGTCCGCCGCGACCGCGCCTGGAACGAGGAAGCGGCGCGCAAGCAGCTGGTCACCCTGTTCGATGCCTTCGGCCACGCCGATCCGCTGACCGTGGCGAGCCGCCGGCGGTTGAGCTCGCTGCTGTTCTCCTGAGGCCGGGACCGAGGCGGCGCCATGTCCGAGCCGGCGATCAGCCTCGATGAGCTGCCCGAGCGCCTGGCCGTCTTCCCGCTCGCCGGGGTGCTGTTGCTGCCGGGCGGGCGGTTGCCGCTCAACATCTTCGAGCCGCGCTATCTGGCGATGACCCGCGACGCCATGGCCTCGACGCGGCTGATCGGCATGATCCAGCCGGAGGACCCGCGCGATGCGGCCTTCGAGCCGGCGCTCTACGAGGTCGGCTGCGCCGGCCGCATCACCAGTTTCGACGAGACCGACGACGGCCGCTTCATCATCGTCTTGACCGGGCTCGCCCGCTTCCGCGTCGCCCGCGAGCTGGAGCGGCAGACGCCCTACCGCCAGGTCCTGGCCGACTGGCGCCCCTATGATGGCGACCTCAGGTCGACCGAAGAGGAGCAGGTCGACCGGGCCCGGCTACTGCCGGCCTTGCAGGTCTACCTCAAGCTTTCGGGCATCGAGATCGACCGGCGCGCGGTGGAGCGGGCGCCAAACACGGTCCTGGTCGACCAGCTGGCCATGATCTGCCCCTTCGAGCCGGGCGAGAAGCAGGCGCTGCTCGAGGTGCCGAGCCTGGTCGAGCGGGCCGAGCTGATGACCGCGCTGATCGAGATGGCGCTGCTGGCCCGCCGTAGCGGCGAGCCCAAGAGCACGGCGCACTGAGCCGGCCCGGGACCATGGGAGAGGAAACGATGAGCGAGGCCAACGCCGTAGATCCGAAGCTGCTGGAGATCCTGGTCTGTCCCCTGACCAAGACCACGCTGAGATATGATCGCGAGCGCGGCGAGTTGATCAGCGAGGCGGCGCGGCTCGCTTACCCGATCCGCGACGGCGTGCCGATCATGCTGCCCGACGAGGCCCGGCCGCTCGATGATTAGACGGACCGGTGCAACGCCCAAGTCTTCGATACCGGATGCCGCCACCCCAGGTCTTTGGGCACCCCTTCCTTTTGCCCTTTCGACGCGCGATTAAGGCACCGGATCGGCTGCCAGCGCCGAGGACCGAGGCAACGACATGATGCGTCTTACCCGTGCCATTTGCGGCGGCGCCGGCACCAGCCTGCGGGCGCTGGCGCTGGCGCTGGTGTTGACGGCGGCACCTCTGTTGGCCGTCGCTGCCCAGGGCACCCCACCGGCGGCGCCCGCCACGGCAAGCGGGACCGAGCCGGCACCGGACTTCGGCGAGCTCGAGCTGCTGCTGCGGACTCTGGAGCGGCCGGAGGAACGAGAGCAGTTCCTGCAACGGTTGCGGACCCTGATCGAGACAGCCCGCCAGGGGCAGCCGCGAGAGGGGAAGGCGACGGAACCGGAGAGCCTGGGCGCCCGCGCGCTCGAGCTACTGTCCGAGCGGATCAGCGCCGTCGGCGCGCAGGTCGGCCAGACCGCCGAGATCGTCGTCGCGCTGCCTAAGATGCTGGAATCGCTGTGGCTGCAGGCGCAACGGACCGAAGCGCGCAATCGGTGGCTCGAGGTCCTGGGCAAGCTCGCGCTCGTTCTCGCCGTCGGTCTTGCCGCCGAGCGGCTGTTGATCCGCCTGCTGGCGCGCCCGCGCCGTTCGGTTGAGATCGGCCCGGAGGACCCGTTCGGCCGGCGTGCCTTGCTGTTCGTCGCCCGCGCCCTGCTCGAGGTCGCACCGATCGTCGGCTTTGCCGTCGCCGCCTACATAACGCTGCCCCTGACCGAACCCAGCAAGGTGACGCGCCTGATCGCGCTCGCCGTGATCAACGCCAACGTGCTGGCGCGGGCGATCAGCGTCGTTGCCCGCCTGCTGCTGGCGCCACGCGCCGCGCCGTTCCGGATCCTGCCGGTGGCGGACGAGACCGCGAACTACGCCTACATCTGGGTCCGCCGCCTCACCGTGGTCGGGGTCTACGGTTACTTCTTCGCTGAAGCCACGTTGCTGCTCGGCTTGAGTTACGGTGCCTATCAGTTTCTGTTGAAGGCGGTCGGGCTGGTGGTCGCCGGGATGCTGGTGGTCCTGGTGCTGCAGAACCGCGCGGGCGTGGCCGCGCGGCTGCGCGGCGAGGCCCAGCCCGGCGCGGCACGGCGCGGCCTGCGCGCGCGTCTGGGCGACAGCTGGCACGTGCTGGCGATCGTCTATGTGCTCGGATGCTATGGCGTCTGGGCGCTCGAAATCAGCGGTGGCTTCGAGTTTCTGCTGCGGGCGACGCTGGTCACCTTCGTCATCGTCGGCATTGCCCAGCTCGCCAGCTTCGGGATCACGCGCCTGCTCGACCGCGGCTTTCGTCTCAGCGACGAGCTGCGCGAGCGCTTTCCCGACCTCGAGGTCCGCGCCAACCGCTATCTGCCGGTGCTGCAAAGGATTCTGCGGACGGCGATCTGGCTGCTGGCGCTGCTCGGCCTGCTCGAGGTCTGGGGCCTGGGCGGGCTCGCCTGGCTCGGCACCGAGGCCGGCCGCGCCATCGCCGCGCGCCTTCTCACCATCCTGCTCGTGGTCGGCGCGGCGTTCCTGCTCTGGGAGCTCACCGGCACGGCGATCGAGGCCTACCTGCGCCGCCGCGAACGCGCCGCCGAGCCCGGCACCGGTAAGCGCCTGCTGACGCTGCTGCCGCTGCTGCGCAACGCCATGCGGGTGGTCCTCGGCGTCCTCGTGATCATGATCGTGCTCTCCGAGCTGGGGGTTGATATCGCGCCGCTTCTGGCCGGCGCCGGCGTGGTCGGCCTGGCGGTCGGATTCGGGGCGCAGACCCTGGTCAAGGACGTGATCACCGGGGTCTTCATCCTGCTCGAGGAGAGCATCCGCGTCGGCGACGTGGTCAATGTCGGCGGCCATGCCGGCATCGTCGAGCGCATCACCATCCGAACCGTCGTGCTGCGCGACCTCGAGGGCGCCGTGCACGTCATCCCGTTCGGCGGGATCGCCTCGATCCGCAACATGACCATGGGCTTCGCCTATGCCTTCATGGAGGTCGGCATCGCCTATCGCGAAGACGTCGACCAGGTGATCGAGGTGCTGCGCGAGGTCGGCGCCGAGCTGCAGGCGGATGCGGCCTTCGGCCCGGACATCCTGGAGCCGCTGGAAGTGCTGGGCCTGGATTCCTTCGGCGATTCCGCGGTCAACATTCGCATCCGCTTCAAGACGCTGCCGATCAAGCAATGGCGGGTGAGGCGCGAGTTCAACCGGCGCATGAAGCGGGTCTTCGACCAGCGCGGCATCGAGATTCCGTTCCCGCACCAGACCATCTACTTCGGCGTCGACAAGCAGAGCCTGGCCCCACCGGCGCGCATCCTGCGGGAGCCGCGGTCGGCCGCCGAGGCCCCTGAGACGGGAGAGGCAGGGCCCGCGCCGAAGGCCGCAGACCGGCCATCGGGAGCCGAGTGAGCGTCGACGAGGTGACACGGGCCCGTAGCTTGCTACTGTGAAGCGGGCGGACGTTGGACCGCGGAGGAAGCTGGCGGAGGTACCGCATGGGCGAGACGCCCTGGCCGCTGGAAATCAGGCTGAAGCGCGAGGAACGGCTGTTGGAGATCCGTTTCGACGACGGCCAGAGCTTCAGCCTGCCGGCGGAGCTGTTGCGGGTCGAAAGCCCGAGCGCCGAGGTCAAGGGCCACGGCGAGGGCAAGACCCTGGTCGCCGGCAAGCGCTGGGTCGGCATCCGCGAAGTGCAGCCGGTCGGCAACTACGCCGTCCGTCTGGTCTTCGACGACGGCCACGACACCGGTATCTACAGCTGGCGCTACCTGCGCGGCCTGGCTGAGAATCAGGACAAGATCTGGGCCGACTACCTGGCCGCGCTGAACGACCGGGGGCTCGACCGCGAGCTCTGATAGACAAGAGGGGGAAGCGAGATGCGTGCATTGGTGACGGGCACCAGCCCCGGAATCGGCGGCGCCACCTGCCGCAAGCTGGTCCGGCAGGCGCGGGCGGCGGGTCAGGCGGTGCAGATCGCCGCCTGCGAGATCCGCGAGACGGCGGCGCAGCAGGCGTTGGCCCGCGATCTCGAGGCCGAAGGCGCAGAGGTGCTGCTGCTGACGGGGGACCTCGCCGATCCGGAAGTGCCGGCGCGCCTGATCGCTTCGGCGGCCGAGGCCTTCGGCGGCCTCGACGTCGTCGTCGCCAATGCCGGCATCACCGCGCCGGCGCCGCTCGCCGAATTGGCGCTCGCGGACTGGGACCGGCTGATGAACGTCAACACCCGGGCGACCTGGCTCCTGGCCAAGGCGGCGCATCCGCACCTGAAGGCGAGCCGCGGCAGCCTGGTCGCCGTCGCCTCGATGTCGGGCATGAAACCGCACGCCGGCATGGGCGCCTACAGCCCCTCGAAGGCGGCGATCATCATCCTCTGCCAGACCCTGGCGCAGGAATGGGCGCCCGACGGCATCCGCGTCAACGCGGTCTCGCCGGGGATGATCCGCTCGCCCTTGACCGCCGCCGTCTATGCCGACAACGCCGTCGCCCGGGCCCGCGCCGAGCTGGTGCCCTGGGGCCGGGTCGGCGAGCCCGAGGACATCGCCAACGTCATCGCCTTCCTGGTCGGAGCTGACGCCGGCTACCTCACCGGGCAGAACATCTGCGTCGACGGCGCCTTCTCGGATTCGATCCTGAGCCACATCCCGGGCCGCCCGAAGAGCGCCACCTAGACGCGCTCAGCGGCCGCGCGCATCGCCTTTTGGATCGTAGAAGGAGACGTGCGCGGCGACGATGCGCCAGCCCTCCGGCAGGCGCACCCAGGTCTGGCTCTGCCGGCCCCTGAGGCCGCTCGCCAGGCGCTCGAACTCGGTGTTGGCGACGGCGAAGTCGGCGCCGAAGGTGGTGATCCGGGTCTCCGTCAGGCGGCGGCCGGTGCCGGCGGCGGCGCGGGCCCGGCGGAAAGCGGTGATCGCCTTGTGCCCGTACAGGTTTTCGCCCAGGCCGTAACGCAGGGTCAGCGCCGAGTCCCAGAACAGCTCGCTCAACACGGCGACGTCGTTGGCGCCGAGTGCGGCCTCGTAGCGGCGGAAGGCGGCCTCGACCTCGGCCACCACCTCCGGCCGGTTGATCTCGGGACCGTCCGCCCCGGCCATCAGACCGCCTCGCCGCGGATCAGCCGCGGCAGATCGCCGGCGAGCGCGCTGGCGCGCCGCTCGAAGAAGCGCTTGGCCGGCCCGGCCCGCTCGACCAGGCCCAGGCCCAGATCGCGCATCAGCCTGAGCGGACGCAGATCGTTGGAGAACAGCCGGTTCAGCCCGTCGGTCATCAGCAGCATGGTCAGCGCGTCCCAGCGCCGGCGCCGCTGATAGCGCCCCAGGCCCTCCGCGGCGCCGAGGTCGAGGCCGAGCCGGCCCCGCTCGGCCAGCACCTCGACCAGCCAGGCGACGTCGCGCAGCCCCAGGTTCAGGCCCTGGCCGGCGATCGGGTGCATGGCGTGGGCGGCATCGCCGACCAGGACCAGGCGATGGTCGACGTAGCGCTCCGCGTTCTGCAGGCCCAGCGGATAGCTCCAGCGCGGCCCGATGACCTCGATCCGGCCCAGGTGGTCGCCCGCCCGGCGCGCCGCTTCGTTGCGGAAGGCGTCGTTCTCCAGTCCGACATAGCGCTGCGCCAGTTCGGCCCGCTCGGTCCAGACCATTGACGAGCGGTTGCCGGTCATCGGCAGCAGCGCGAACGGGCCGGCGCTGAGGAAATGCTCCTTGGCGACGCCGTGATGCGGGCGCTCGTGGCTCAAGGTGGCGACGATCGCCCGTTGCGGATAACGCCAGCTCAAGCTGCGGATGCCGGCGTCGTGACGCAGCCGCGAGGCGCGCCCGTCGGCGGCCACCACCAGGGGGGCGCGGATCGTGGTGCCGTCGCCCAGCCGGGCCGTCGCCGCCGCCGGGCCGCGCTCGAGGCTGGCGATCCGCACCGGCGCCAGATAGCTGAGCCCGGGGGCCGCCGCGACCTCCCGCTGCAGCGCCTGGCGCAGCAGGCGGTTCTCGACCATGAAGCCGAAGGGGCGGTCGCCGACTTCGCGGTGGTCGAAATGCAGGATCAGCGGCGAGCGGCCGTCGGCGACGCGGATCTCCAGGATCGGCTCGGCCGCGCCGACCAGCGCCTGCCAGATACCGAGCACGCGATACATTGCGTGGCTGCCATAGGCGAGCGAGGTGACGCGGCCGTCGAAGCTCGCCGTCGTCATGCTTTCCGGCGGCGTCCGCTCGACCAGCACGACGCCGAAGCCGATGCGCTGCGAGGCCAGGGCCAGCGACAGCCCGATGATGCCGCCGCCGACGATCAGCAAATCGGCCTCGATTTGGCCTGTTGCTGGTCGGGACGATCGTGCCTTGGCGCCCATGCACGCAGCTTCGCCGGCTTGGCAGTGCTTGTCCAGCCCTCCCCGCTCAATTATGCCCTTTTAATAGGCAATGAAAATTTGTTGCCTAATGTTTGGTCACTGACCCCAACGCCCGGGCCTTCGCGCACCCGCACTGAAGATAAATAACCCCGGAAATTCCGGTCTTTCGGGCCGAAACGGCAAACCGGCACGGTTCTTGATTAAAGCCAGTAGATACCCGCGTCGCCGGACGGCGCCGCGCCGGCTCGGACGCGAGGCAGACATGAGGTGGGAAACGCCATGAAACTGATCACAGCGGTCATCAAGCCCTTCAAGCTCGACGAGGTCAGGGAAGCCCTGACCACGGTCGGGGTCGCCGGCCTGACCGTCTCCGAGGTCCGCGGCTACGGGCGGCAGAAGGGCCATACCGAAATCTACCGGGGCGCCGAGTACGCGGTGAACTTCGTGCCCAAGGTCAAGATCGAGGTGGCGGTGGCCGACGAGCTGGCCGAGCAGACGGTGGAGGCGATCGCCGAGGCCGCCCGCACCAACCAGATCGGCGACGGCAAGATCTTCGTCCACGAGCTCACAGGCGTGATGCGGATTCGCACCGGCGAGACGGGGGCCGAGGCGCTGTAGGCGCCGGCGGTCCGCAACAAAGTCTAAGGAGGAGACAACAATGAGACATTTCAACATCGCGCGCTGGTCCCTGGCCGCATCCGCCCTGCTCGCCGGCTTCGCCGCCCTGCCGGCGCGGGCGCAGGAGCTCGACAGCGGCGACACCGCCTGGATGCTGACCTCGACGGCGCTGGTCTTGATGATGACCGTCCCCGGCGTGGCCCTGCTCTATGGCGGCATGGTGCGCAAGAAGAACGTGCTGGCCACGGTGATGCAGAGCTTCGCCATCTGCTGCCTGGCCACCGTGCTGTGGATGGTCGTCGGCTACAGCCTCGCCTTCGGCGGCGAGGGCCCCTTCATCGGCGGCTTCGACAAGGTCATGCTGATGGGCCTGGGCACCGAGTCGATGAGCGGCACGATTCCCGAGACCGTGTTCATGACCTTCCAGATGACCTTCGCCATCATCACCCCGGCGCTGATCACCGGCGCCCTGGCCGAGCGCATGCGCTTCTCGGCCCTGATGTGGTTCATCGGCCTCTGGTCGGTCCTGGTCTACGCGCCGATCGCCCACATGGTCTGGGGCGGCGGCGGTCTGCTGGGCGGCGCCGGCGTGCTCGATTTCGCCGGCGGCACCGTGGTGCACATCAACTCGGGCATCGCCGCCCTGGTGGTCTGCCTGTTCCTCGGCAAGCGCGTCGGCTATGGCCGCGAGAACCTGGCCGGACACAACCTGGTCCTGACCCTGATCGGCGCCTCGCTGCTCTGGGTCGGCTGGTTCGGCTTCAACGCCGGCTCGGCGCTGGCCGCGAACGGCACCGCGGGCATGGCCATGGCGGTGACGCAGATCGCCACCGCGGCGGCGGCTCTGGCCTGGATGTTCGCCGAGTGGGCGGGCAGCGGCAAGCCGACCGTGCTCGGCATCGCCTCGGGCGCGATCGCCGGCCTGGTCGCCATCACCCCCGCCTCGGGCTTCGTCGGCCCGACCGGCGCCCTGGTGATCGGCATCGCCGCCGGCATCGGCTGTTATTTCGCCGCCACCTGGCTGAAGCACAAGCTCGGCTACGACGATTCGCTCGATGTCTTCGGCGTCCACGGCATCGGCGGCATCATCGGCGCCCTGCTGACCGGCGTCTTCGCCGTCGAAGCGGTCGGCGGCACGCCGGGAATGTTGGAGGGCAACGCCGGCCAGATCGCCCTGCAGGCCTACGGCATCGCCGCCACCGTCGTCTACTGCGCCGTCGTCACCGCGATCCTGATCAAGGTCATCGACATCGTCTTCAAGATCCGCGTCGATGAGGAAAGCGAGCGCGAGGGTCTCGACATTCGCTTGCACGGCGAAAGCGTCGCCTGAGCGAATCCGCGGAGAACAAAAGTGGAAGAGGGGCCTCCGGGCCCCTCTTTTCTTTGCCTCTGCGTTGGCGGTCCGGCGCAATTCCTTGTGAGGAGAAGGCGGGCAGTCTACATTATGTGGAAGACGTTTTAGTTCTGTTCTATTTTGGCGAATCGCTTGGCGAATCACCCATGTTGAATCCCCGCCTGGCTCACCTGCCGGACTATCCGTTCCCGCGCCTGCGGACGCTGCTGGATCATTTGCCGACGCCGGCGGGCCTGGACGAGATTTGGATGAGCATCGGCGAGCCGCAGCACGCCTATCCCGACCTGGTGGCCGAGACCCTGGCCGCCAACAGCCACCTCTACAACAAGTATCCGCCGAACAACGGCACGCCCGAGTTGCGCGCTGCCATCGCCGACTGGCTCGCCCGGCGCTACCGCCTGCCGGCGGGCATGATCACGCCCGAGCGCCACGTCATCCCGACCTCGGGCACCCGCGAGGGCCTGTTCATGTGCGCGTTCGCCTACGTGCCGGCGCAGAAGGCCGGCCGCCAGCCGGCGGTGCTGATGCCGAACCCGTTCTACCAGTGTTATGCCGGGGCGGCGCTCGCGGCCGGCGCCGAGCCGGTCTATCTGCCGGCGCTGCCCGAGCACAAGTTTCTTCCCGACCTCGACGCCCTCGACGAGGCGCTGCTGGCGCGCACGGCGATGTTCTACCTCTGCTCGCCGGCCAATCCGCAGGGGACGGTGGCCGATCTCGACTACCTGAGGCGGTTGATCGCGCTGGCCCGCGCGTGGGACTTCGTCCTGGTCGTGGACGAATGCTACGCCGAGATCTATTCCTCGACGGCGCCGACCGGAATTCTCGAAGCCTGCGCCCACGACGGCGGCAGCCTGGACAACGTGCTGGCCTTCCATTCGCTGTCCAAGCGCTCCAACGTGGCGGGCCTGCGCTCGGGCTTCGTCGCCGGCGACCCTGAGCTGTTGCCCCGCTTCCTGCGCCTGCGCGAATACGGCGGCAACCCGATTCCACTGCCGATCCAGGCCGCCTCGACCGCGCTCTGGCGCGAGGAGAGCCACGTCGTCGCCAACCGGGCGCTCTACGCCCGCAAGTTCGACCTGGCCGAGCGCGTGCTCGGCAACCGCTTCGGCTTCTACCGGCCGGAAGGCGGGTTCTTCCTCTGGCTCGACGTCGGCGATGGCGAAGCGGCGACGCGACGGCTGTGGGCGGAAGCGGCGGTCCGGGTGCTGCCCGGGACCTACCTGACGGCGCCCGATGCTCCCGGCCCCGATCCCGGCGCCAGCTACATCCGCGTCGCCATGGTGCAGAGCTACGACGCCACGGCCGAGGCGCTGCGGCGCATCGCCGAGACCTTGTGAGCGGGCGGGGAGGCGCATCATGGCCCGGAACGGCGCATCGCGGAAGTCGACCCTGCTGCCGGCCGGGGCGCGACCGTTCCTGCGCCGGCGCGCCGCCGAACTGACGGGTCTCGGCGCGGGGCTGGCGGCCCTGCTCTGGGCCTTGATGCTGGCGAGCTACCAGCCGGACGATCCGAGCTGGAATGCGGCGACCGGCTTGAGCCCCCGCAACTGGCTGGGCGCCGCCGGGGCGAGCGGCGCTGACACGCTGCTGCAGAGCCTGGGGCTGGCGGCGGCGCTGCCGGCGCTGGTGCTGGCGGCCTGGGGCTGGCGGCTGCTCTCGCACCGCGGCATCAGCTGGTTCTGGTTGCGCCTGACGGTCCTGCCGGTAGTCATGCTGGCCGCCGCCGGCCTGGCGGCGACTTGGCCGGCGCCGGTCAGCTGGCCGCTGGCGGCCGGTCTCGGCGGCAGCCTCGGCGACCTCGCCGTCAGCATCATCGCCAACGCCGCCAGCGCCATCGGCGTGGGCCTCTGGCCGCACGCGCTCTCCGTCGGCTTCGCCGCGGTCGGCCTGGTTGGCCTGATCGCCACGCTGGGCATCGGCACCGGCGAGTGGCTGGGCATCGGCTGCGGCATCGTCTGGAGCGCCCGCGCCCTGATCGCCGGCATAGCCTTGGCGTGGCAGGGCGCCCTGTCGCTGCGTGCCTGGCTGCCCGGGCGCCGCGTCGTCGTGGACGACGGCGAGGAAGAAGTCGAGACCGCGGCGCCGGCCCGCGCCGGCCGGCGCCGCATCGCCAAGCCCGCCCGCGACGTGCGCCGCAGCAAGCGGGCGCAGGCGGAGGACCAGCCCTCGCTTGATCTGGCGCCGGCCGGCACCTACCGGTTGCCGGAACTGGCGCTGTTGCAGCTTCCCGAGGACGCCGGCGAGGCCCGGACCGTCAACGAAGAAGCGCTGGAGCAGAACGCCCGCATCCTGGAGACGGTGCTCGACGACTACGGCGTGCGGGGCCGCATCCTCGAGGTCCGCCCGGGGCCGGTGGTGACGCTCTACGAGCTGGAGCCGGCGCCCGGCACCAAGACCAGCCGCGTCATCAGCCTGGCCGACGACATCGCCCGCTCGATGAGCGCGGTCAGCGTGCGGGTCGCCGTGGTCCCGGGGCGCAACGTCATCGGCATCGAGCTGCCGAACCGGATCCGCGAGACGGTCTATCTGCGCGAACTGCTGGCCGCGCCCGACTTCGAGGACCCCTCGGGGGTGCTGACCTTGGCCCTTGGCAAGGACATCGGCGGCGCCCCGGTGATCGCGGATTTGTCCAAGATGCCGCACCTGTTGATCGCCGGCACCACCGGCTCGGGCAAATCGGTGGCGATCAATACCATGGTCCTCTCGCTGCTCTACCGGATGTCGCCGGAGCACTGCCGCATCATCATGATCGACCCGAAGATGCTCGAGCTCAGCGTCTACGACGACATCCCGCACCTCTTGACCCCGGTGGTCACCGACCCCGGCAAGGCGGTGGTGGCGCTGAAGTGGACGGTGCGCGAGATGGAGAACCGCTACAAGCAGATGGCCCGGCTCGGCGTGCGCAACATCCATGGCTACAACGAGCGCCTGAGCGAGGCCCGGGTCCGCGGCGAGGAGATCAAGCGCACCGTGCAGACCGGCTTCGATCCCGAAAGCGGCGCCCCGATTTTCGAGGAGCAGGTGCTCGACCTCGAGCCGATGCCCTTCATCGTCGTCGTCGTCGACGAGATGGCCGACCTGATGATGGTCGCCGGCAAGGACATCGAAGGCGCGATCCAGCGCCTGGCGCAGATGGCCCGCGCCGCCGGCATTCACATCATCATGGCGACGCAGCGCCCTTCGGTCGATGTCATCACCGGCACCATCAAGGCCAATTTCCCGACCAGGGTCTCATTCCAGGTGACCTCGAAGATCGACAGCCGGACCATTTTGGGCGAGCAGGGCGCAGAACAGTTGCTCGGCCAGGGCGACATGCTGTACATGGCGGGCGGTGGGCGGATCACCCGTGTGCATGGCCCCTTCGTCTCCGACGTCGAGGTCGAGCGCGTGGTCGCGCATCTCAAGCGTCAGGGGCGCCCCGAATACCTGGACGCAGTGACCGAGGATAGCGAAGGCGGTTTCGACGATGATCTTTATTCCAACGCTGGCAGCGGCAACGCGCTCTACGATCAGGCGGTCGATCTGGTGGCCCGCCACCAGAAGGCCTCGACCAGCTTCATCCAGCGCCACCTGCAGATCGGCTACAACCGCGCCGCCCGCATCATCGAGCAAATGGAAGACGAAGGCATCGTCGGCCCGGCCAACCACGTCGGCAAGCGCGAGATCTTCGCGCGCCGCCCGGAGGATCATTGAGTCCGGGCATCCCTTCGCCCGGCGCCTGGCCGGGGTTCGCCGGACAGCCGTCTTCGCGGCCCTGCTGAACGCGTCGCTTCTGGCCGGCCCGGCCGCGGCGGCCGAGATCAACGCCGAGGATCGCGCCGCCGTCGAGCGCGTCAACGAGTACTTGAACTCGATCCAGACGCTCGAGGCGGACTTCATCCAGGCCGGCTCGAACGGCCACCTGTCCGAGGGCAAGCTTTACCTGCGCCGTCCGGGGCGGCTGCGCTTTCAGTACGCCCCGCCGAGCCCGCTGCTGCTGATTGGCGACGGCCTGTGGCTGATCCTCTACGACCGCGAGCTGGATCAGGTCAGCCGCTGGCCGATCAACGATACCCCGCTCGGCCTGCTGGTGGAGAAGAAGGTCGAGCTCGGCACCCGCACCAAGGTCACGGAGGTACGGCGCAAGCCGGGCATCCTGGGACTGACCCTGATCGATCGCGACAAGCCGGAGGACGGCTCGGTCACCGTGACCTTCTCCGATACGCCGTTGACGCTCAGACAGTGGCGGGTCATCGATCCGCAGGGCATGACGGTCGACGTTGCGCTCAGCAACCTGCGTCTCAACGGCCGGCTCGATCCCGAGCTGTTCGTTTTTGACGAGCCGGTCGATACCGTCCAGTGAGGCCCGGGTGACCGGTGCAAGGTGCTGATGGGCTTGGTTAAAACGGCGGCGCGTGTTAGACAAATAGGGTCATGCACACCGTAACCGCACCGCTCGTCGGCATTACCTGTAACATCCGCAAGGACCAGTATCACGCGGGCCACAGCGCTGGTCATCGTTTCGTCGCCGCGACCATCGAGGTCGTCGAGGCCGTGCCGGTGCTGCTGCCGGCCGGCGGCCCGGGGATCTGCGTCCAAACCCTGTTGGAGCATCTCGACGGCCTGATCCTGACCGGAGGCGCTTCCAACATCGAGCCGCATCACTACGGCGCGGCGCCGCGCTTTGATGACACGCTTCGCGACCCGGGCCGCGATCAGCTGGTTCTGCCGTTGATCCGCGGCGCCGTGGCGCGCGGCATGCCGGTGTTTGGAATCTGCCGCGGCATCCAGGAGATCAACGTCGCCTTCGGCGGCACTCTGCACCAGTATCTGCACGAGGTGCCGGGCCGTCACGATCACCGTCGCTGGCGCGAGTTGCCGATGGCCGAAGCGCTGAACTATCGGCACTCCCTGAGGCTGACGCCAGGCGGCGTGCTGGCCCGCCTGACCGGGGCCGAGACGCTTCGGGTCAACTCGCTGCACGGCCAGGGCATCGACCGGCTGGCCGAGCGCCTGCAGATCGAAGGGGTGTCGGCGGAGGATGGCACCATCGAGGCGATTTCGGTCAAGGACGCGCCGGGCTTCGCTCTCGGCGTGCAGTGGCACGCGGAGTGGCGCATCGAGGCGTTTCCTCTGCACCGGACGCTGTTCCGCGCCTTCGCCAGGGCCGTTAAGGCCTACGCGCAGGGCCGCCGCCAGCAGCCTGAGCCGGCGGCGCTGGCCGCCGAGTAACAGCCGGCGCTTTCTGCGTTGTACCTATGTATTTCGGCGTTTCTCTGGCATTCGTTATCTGTTTCGGGAATTAATCTGGAATTTAGGCGGTTTTCAGTAATTAATTCGGTATCAAGAAACCCTAGCGAGGGGCGTGCGGAATGAGCGGCCAACGTCGGGTGCGGGAACGCCGTGAAGCCTTCTACCAGCGCATCGGCCGCGACAACCTGGCGCCGCTGTGGGAGGTGTTCCACGACCTGGTGGCCCGCGAGCCGCGCCCCGGCGCCCTGCCGGCGCTCTGGCGCTATGACGAAGTCCGCCCGCTGGTCCTGGAATCGGGCGCTCTGATCAGCGCCAAGGAGGCCGAGCGACGGGTCCTGGTGCTGGAGAACCCGGGCCTGCGCGGGCGCTCGATGATCACCCAGTCGCTGTACGCCGGGCTGCAGCTGATCCTGCCGGGCGAGGTGGCGCCGGCGCACCGGCATACGCAGAGCGCCCTGCGCTTCATCGTCGAGGGCAGCGGCGCCTATACCGCGGTCGAGGGCGAGCGGACCCTGATGCGGCCCGGCGATTTCGTCATCACCCCGGCCTGGAGTTGGCACGACCACGGCAATGAGAGCGAAGAGCCGATGATCTGGCTCGACGGCCTGGACGTGCCGATCGTGGCGCTCTTCAACGCCACCTTCGCTGAAAGCCATCCGGCCGAGAGCCAGGCCCCGACCCGCCCCGAGGGCGACGCCCTGGCGCGCTACGGCTCGGGGCTGATGCCGGTCGACTACCGGCCGGCCGCGGTCGCCTCACCGGTGTTCAGCTTTCCCTACGCCCGCACCCGCGAGGCGCTGGAGCGGATGCGCAAGGCCGAAGAGTGGGATCCGTCCCAGGGCCTGAAGCTGAAGTTCGTCAATCCGGCCACCGGCGGCCATGCCATGCCGACCATGGCCACCTTCATGCAACTGCTGCCCAAGGGCTTCGCCGGCCGGCCCTATCGGGCCACCGACGGTGCCGTCTACGCCGTGGTCGAGGGCCGCGGGCGCAGCCGGGTCGACGACCACGTCTTCACGTGGGGGCCGCGGGACATCTTCGTCATTCCCTGCTGGTCCGAGCACCGTCACGAGGCCGACGAGGATGCGGTGCTGTTCAGCTTTTCCGACCGGCCCCTGCAGGAGGCCGCCGGTATCTGGCGCGAGGAGCGTAGCCCGTCGTGAAGCCCGAGGAGCCACCGCTCCCGGCGGACGAGGACGAGGCAGAGTCGCTCGACCTTGCCGACTTTCCCGGACTGCGGGCGGTCAGCCGCTTTGGCCGGCTGGTCGAGCGGCTGCCCTGGTTCAGCCGCCTGGGCGAGGAGCTGGAGACGGACGAGATCGACTGGGCCGAGGCCTATCTCGCCGCGCTGGGCTTTCCCGATGCGGTGGTCGGACAGGTCTTCGATTGGGAGGAAGCCGAGGCCGCGGCCGGCAATCTCGATCACAATTCCAGCTGGTGGGAGGCCGAGGAACAGTTGCGCATGGGACTGATCGACGCCGCCTGCCAGCGGATCGACGAGAACAGCCTGACGCTGGCGCTGACGCACGTCGCCAGCCGGGCGGCCGAGCCGGTGCGGTTTGCCGCCGAGGCCGCCGCGTCGCTGGCCGGCATCGCCGACGAGGCGTTGATCCTGGCGGCCCAGGGCAGCGCCACCCAGGCCTGCCATCAGGCCGCCCTGGTGCTGGCCGCCGAGGTCGAGGACGAGCATCCTTTCGCCTTGAAGTTCCGGCTGTTCGAGGCCGGGCGCTGGCCGATCGGTCTCGCCGGCAACAGCTTCAACCTGTTCTAAAGAGGGTAGCGATGAGCCTCGTATCGTTCCCGCCGGTGCAGTCCACCAAGGCGGCCGACGCCGCCTGACCAAGATGCCGCTGACCCTGGCCACCTGGAACGTCAACTCGGTACGCGCCCATGCCGGCGCGGTCGAGCGCTTCCTCGGCGAAGTCCGCCCCGACATCCTTTGCCTGCAGGAGACCAAGGTCGCCGACGGGGCCTTTCCGCTCGGCCTTTTCCGACGCCTCGGCTATCGCCATCACGCCGTTTACGGACAGAAGGGCTACCACGGCGTCGCCATCTTCTCGGTCAAGCGTCCTCTTGAGGGGCCGACGCGCAAGGTCTGGTGCGGCATCGCGGAGGCCCGGCATCTCTACTGCCGAATCGGCGATGACGTCGAGCTGCACAATTTCTACGTCCCGGCGGGCGGCGATCTGCCGGATCCCGCGCTCAATCCCAAGTTCCGCCACAAGCTCGAGTTCATGAGCGAGGTCGCGGCCTGGTTTCGCCGCCGCCGGCGGCGGGCCAACCGCTTCATCCTGGCCGGCGATCTCAACGTCGCCCCGCTGGAGACCGACGTCTGGAGCCACAAGCAGCTTCTGAAGGTGGTCAGCCATACGCCAATCGAGGTCGCGCACATGGCGCGCTGGTACGACAGCCACGACTGGATTGACGCCGTGCGCCTGCACGTACCGGCGGATGAGCGCCTCTACAGCTGGTGGAGCTACCGCGCGCGCGACTGGGAGGCCAGCGACAAGGGGCGACGCCTGGACCACATCTGGGTCACGCCTGCCCTCAAGGACGCCGTGCTGGTCGCCTCGGTCTACAAACAGGCGCGCCGCTACCCCAGCGCCAGCGACCACGCCCCGGTCATCGCCAAGCTCAACCTGTAGACGCCTGCGCGCGGGCGGCTCAGCCGGTCGGCGTTGCCGGCGCGCCGTAGCGGTACATGAAATAGCGTCCGGGCCCGACCGGCTCGGGCGGCGCCAGCGGCTCGAGCCCGGTGCCGGCAAGCGCCTGGTCGGCGACGATGATGGCGCCGACGGCCAGCAGCGGGACCAGCGCCGGGCCCAGCCAGGCGGCCAGTGCCGCCGTCGCCTCGCGGTCGCCGCTGCCGATATCGGCGTGCACCAGTCGCGCCGGGGCGCCGATGCGGGTACGACTCCCAGGCAAGGTGTCGCGAAAGTCGCCCAGGATCAGATGCCGCGCGTCCGGCATCGAGTCGGGGTGCGCCGCCACCTGCCGGTCGAAGACGAAGATCTCGCGCCCCGGCAGGTGCGTTGCCAGATGGTCGTAGGTGCGTCCGTTGCCCAGGCCCAACTCCAGCACCGGTCCGGGCTGGCCTTCGATCAGGGCGATGGCGCGGTCGAGACAGGCGCGCTGGGCCTCGAGGCGGCGGATCGCCGAGTCGAGCCGGCTCATGGCCGTTCCACGGCCGGCGGGACCGGCGGAAGCGCCATGCGCCTCGGCCGCCTCAGCGGTCCTCGACGCCGGCGCTGGCCAGCCGGCGGTTGGCGTCGGACAGCTGCAGGTTGGTCTGCTCCAGCCGCCGCGCCAGCTCGCGCATGATCTCGATCGCCATCTCCGGGAATTCGGTGATCAGCCGGAAGAACAGGTCCTTGGAGATCTTCAGCGTCTCCAGATCGGTGGTCGGCGTGATCGTCGCCGTGCGCGGCACGTCGATCAGAATGGCGATCTCGCCGACAAAGGCGTTCTTGCCGACGTGGGCGACCGTGAGCGGGCCGCTCGGCGTGTCGATGACGATATCGGCATTGCCGTTAATGATCACGTAGGCGGCATCCCCCGGGTCGCCCTGCTTGAACAGGTTCTGGCCTTTCGGGAAGGTCAGGCGTTCGCTCGTGAACGCGAGCAGCTTGAGCTTGGAGGGCTCGATCTTGGCGAAGAGCGGAACGCTGCGCAGCAGCTCGACTTCTTCATTCAGGCTCATCTCTCGCCTCCGTGCCGGTCATGACTCGGCGCCCAGCAGCTCGTGGAAGAAGGTGCCCTCTTTGTTCAACTTCTCGAAGCTGCCTTGCTCGACCACCGTGCCCTGACGCATCACCAGGACGTGGTCGAATTGCGCCGCGGTATCCGGTCTGTGGATCGCCCAGATCACCGATCGGTCTTCGAACTCACGGAGCACGTTCTCCATTATCCGGGCTTGCGAGACGCTGTCCAGACTGACCGTGGCCTCGTATAGGATCAGGACGTCGGGGCGCTTCATGATGGCCCGGCCGAGGGCCAGCTTCTGGCGCTGCGAGCCGGACAGGCGCGAGCCGGCGATGCCGACCTCGAACTGCAGGCCGACCTGGGCCGCGATGTGGTGCAGGCCCAGCTCTTCGATGACCTCGCCGACGAGTTGTCCGACCCGCTCGGCGGCCCGGGCCTGGCCAAAGGCGATCTTGCCGAACAGAATGTTGTCCTGCAGGTTGGCGGCGCGATTGAAGGTGTCGATCTCGAAAAACTCGACCGCCCCCTGGAGGTCGTCCGGCAGTTCGCGGGAAAACACCTCCCGGGCCTCGAGAATCTTGTCCTGGAACTCCTGGTCGATCAGGCCAAGGCGGTGCCGGGCCTGAATCAGCATGAACGGCAGCGAAATCAGCCGGCTGCGGTCGGCCTCCGGCAAGCCGGCGAGATTGCCGCGGTCGGCGCGCTGCAGCAGCGCCTGGACATCGGGCAGGTCCTCGGCCGAAACGAAGCTGAACTGCTGGAACAACTCGTGGTCGGGCGGCAGGTCGGCGAACAGCTCGATCATGGTCGCCGCCAGCTGATAGCCGGTCTGCAGGAAGCGTTCGGTCAGGCTGGTCTGCTCGAGGACGTCACGCACGTAGGCGTTGTCGGCCAGACGGTCGGCCTTGAAGGCCTCGCCTACCGGGTTGCCGAACAGCAGGTTCTCGCCGACGCTGGCGTTGGAGTTGTAAAGCCGGCGGTCGAAGATTTCGACCAGTGGCGCGATCTCCGGATCGGCGAGCCGCTCGCGCAGCCGCGCGCGGGCGTTCAGGATCATCTCGGCGACGTCCGGCCTGGCGTCAGGATCGATGGTGCCGCGCAGGCCGAACTGGTAGATCTCCTCGCCCATGCCCACCAGGTTCAGGATGCGAATCGACTCGGCCGCCAGCTCTTCGGCGTCCGCCACGCCGGCGGCCTGATAGTCGGTCCAGTCGGCGCCTGGATCGAACTCGACGTTGCCCGAGCGCTTGGCTTCGGCGATATAGCGCTGCCGCTCGCTCGCCGCCTCGCCTTTGTACTCGACCGCCCGGATCGGCCGGCTCCGCAGGCCGAAGTTCAGGTTCGAGCCGATGGTGCCGGCGAAGACGAAGCTGCTCTGGTCGACATAGGACAGCCGCCGGCCGGTGATCGCCTCGGGCGCCGTCGCCAGTTCGACGCCGCCGATGGTGATGCTGCCGCGTTGCGGGTCAAGCAGTCGGGCCAGCATCAACGCCACCTCCTCGCGGCCGGCGCCGGGCGGCCCGACCAGGGCGACCCGGCGATCGAGCGGGATGCGGAAGGACCCGCCATCGACGATCGGGATGTCCTGGTCATCGCGCAGGGTCAGGTTGGCGGCCACCAGTTCGCCTTTGAGCCTCGGGATCTCTTTCGGTTCCTCCAGTTGATAGGCAGCCTCGCGCATGCCTGCCGGCTCGAACTGGATGACCACCTGCTCGTACTTGATCGCCGCGTCGGCGTATTGCTGGTAATAGGTCAGCAGCTCTCTCCACGGCGCCGCCAAATCCTTGTGCGCCGCGATCGCCGCCACCAACGTGCCGATCTCCAACTCGCCACGAATGACGAAATAGCCGCCGATGGCGTAGAAGAAGAACGGGCCCAGCGCCTGGATGAAGTTGTTGAGGAACTTGATGATGAACTTCTCGGTGTAGATCCGGTAACGGACCCGGAAGATTTCGTTCATCCGATCGGCGAATAGCGCCAAGTTGTAGCGGGCGCCGTCGTGGGCGTGGATCTCCTGAACCCCCTGCACCGTCTCGCCGATCCGGTCCGAGAGCCGCCGCACCAGGCGTACGCGCTCCTTGCCAAGCAGGTTGACCCGGCGCTGCAGCTTGGGAATGAGCCAGATCTGCAGCGGGTAGAGGGCCACCGCGGCGGCGGCCATGCGCCAATCCTGATAGAACAGGAAGGCCAGGATGGTCAGCAGCGTGCCGCCCTGGAAGGCCGGCTGCGAGAAGGCATCGCCGATGAAGCCGCCGAGCGGCTCCACCTCGCTGGTGATCATCGGGATGATCTCGCCCTGGCTCATCTTGCGGAAGGTCGGCAGCGGAAAGCGCAGGATCCGCGCGTAGAGGTCGTAGCGCAGGCGCCGGAGCATGCGCTCGCCGGTCAAGCCCTTGAAAACGTTGATGACGTACTTGAAGCACTGGTTGATGACCACGAGCCCGAGGAAAAGCCCGCAAAGCAGGAACAGATAGCTGATCTGATCCAGCTCGACGCCCGCCACGACCTCGTAGGGGAAGGTGATCTTGCTGCCGCCGATGCCCTGATTGATGATCTTCTTCGGCAGCTCGTAGAACAGGTAGAGGAAGGGGAACGAGGCCCCCGCCAATACAGTCAGGAGGATCTGCTGCTTGAGGCTGTAGCGCAGGACGTAACGTAGAATCGACTTTTCCATCGTCCGTGCTGCGATCGCCCCGACATCGCCCCTGGCCGCTCGGTGCAGGCACTGTAGCCCCTCGGCAACAGCCCTGCCAAGCCGGTAAGTGGCTATGTCAGAAATGGATTTCCCGGTTTTTGGGGCTGTGCCATAGTCCTGTCGGTGAGCGTGAGGGAGAGGCCATGAGTGCAAAAAAGGGCGGCTCCAAGGTCCTGATCTACAGCCACGATTCCTTCGGTCTCGGCCATTTGCGGCGCTGCCGGGCCATTGCCCACGCGCTGGTCGAGCGCTTCCGTCACCTCTCGGTGCTGATCCTCTCCGGCTCGCCCATCATCGGCAGTTTCGACTTCCGCTCGCGCGTCGACTTCGTCCGCATCCCCGGCGTGATCAAACTTCGCAACGGCAAGTACACCTCGCTCAACCTGCACATCGACATCGAGGAGACGCTGTCGATTCGCTCGGAGATCGTGCGGCACACGGCCGAGATCTTCTCGCCCGACGTCTTCATCGTCGACAAGGAGCCGCTCGGCCTGCGCGGCGAGGTGCAGGAGACCCTGAAGCTGCTGAAGAGCCGCGGCACCCGGCTCGTGCTCGGCCTGCGCGACGTCATGGACGAGCCGCGCAGCCTGGCGCCGGAATGGCAACGCAAGAAGGTGATGCCGGCCCTGCGCGATCTTTACGACGAGATCTGGATTTACGGCCTGCCGCAGGTCTGCGATCCGCTCGAGGGCATCAGCCTGCCGCGTCGGGTGAAGCAGAAGATCGTCTACACCGGCTACCTGCAGCGCTCGGTGCCGCAGGTCAAGCTCAACCGCAAGCTGCCGGAGATCATCGAGAACCCGTATATTCTGGTGACCACCGGCGGCGGCGGCGACGGCGCGGCGCTGATCGAGTGGGTGCTGCGCACCTACGAGACCCAGCCGCGCCTGGTCTATCCGGCGCTTTTGGTGCTGGGCCCGTTCATGCGGCCCGAGCACCAAAGCGACTTCATGGAGCGGGCGGCCCGCCTGCCCAACGTCGAGGCCATCACCTTCGACGCGCAGATCGAGGAGTTGGAGGCCAATGCCGTTGGCGTCGTCGCCATGGGCGGCTACAACACCTTCTGCGAGATCCTGAGCCTGGATAAGCGGTCCGTGATCGTGCCGCGGACCGTGCCGCGGCTGGAACAGAAGATCCGGGCCGAGCGGGCGCAGGAGCTGGGGCTGGTGCGGATGCTGGAGGACGACGGCCGGCACGATCCGAAAGTGATGGCCAAGGCGCTGATGGAACTGCCGTATCAGAATCGGCCCTCGGAAGTGGTGGTGCCGGGACTGCTCGAGGGCCTCGACAATTTGGCGCGCCTGGTGGCGCCCTGGCTGCCGGATTCCACCGCGCTCGAGACCGCTCCAGCGGTGAGCCAGGCCCCGGCGCCGATGCGGGCGCGCTCGCGCCTAAGAATGTCGTGAGGCGACTTGCCCGGGCCGGTCTGCTTCATTCTCAAAGGGTATCCCCGGCTCTCCGAGAGTTTCATCGCCCAGGAGATACACGCGCTCGAGCAGCGCGGCCTGGAGATCCGCATCGTCTCGCTGCGCCACCCGACCGACCGGCACCGCCACCCGGTGCATGACGAGATCCGGGCCCCGGTCGCCTATCTGCCCGAATACCTCTACCGCGAGCCGCTGCGCGTGCTTCGCGCCTGGCGGACGGTGCGGCGCTGGTCGGGCTATCGCCGTGTCCGCGCGCGCTGGTTGGCCGACTGGCGGCGTGATCCGACGCCGAACCGGATCCGCCGCTTCGGTCAGGCGCTGGTCCTGGCGGCCGAGCTGGACACCGACATCGTCGCCCTGCATGCGCATTTCCTGCATACCCCGGCCTCGGTGGCGCGCTACGCCGCCGGTCTGACCGGACGGCCTTGGTCGGCCTCGGCCCATGCCAAGGACATCTGGACCATTCCCGAATGGGAAGCCCGCGAGAAGCTGGCCGATTGCGCCTGGCTGACCACCTGCAGCGCCGCCGCCTGCGCGGCTCTCGCGCCATTGGCACCGCAGGCCAACGCCGGCGAGACGGTGAGCCTGATCTATCACGGTCTCGACCTGGCGCGTTTTCCGCCGGGGCCGCGGCCGGCGGCGGTTCGCGACGGCAGCGATCCGGCGGCGCCGGTGCGCCTGCTCTCGGTCGGGCGGGCGGTCGAAAAAAAGGGCTATCCCGACCTGCTGCGGGCCCTGGCGGCACTGCCGCCCGATCTGGCTTGGCGATTGGAACACATCGGCGGCGGGCCCGAGCGCGAGCGGCTGCGACGCCTCGCCGCCGGGCTCGGCCTGGCCGAACGCATCGTCTGGCGAGGCGCCCTGGCGCAGGCCGAGGTCCTGGCCGCCTATCGCCAGGCCGACCTGTTCGTCCTGGCGTCACGGCTGGCCGCTGGCGGCGACCGGGACGGTCTGCCGAACGTGCTTCTGGAGGCGCAGAGCCAGGCCCTGGCCTGTGTCGCGACACGGGTCTCCGGCATACCGGAATTGATCAGCGACGGCGTCAATGGCCTGCTGGTGGCGCCCGGCGATAGGGCGGCACTGGGGCGGGCCCTGGCGCAGCTGATCGCCGATCCGGCGCGGCGCCGGACGATGGGCGAAGCCGGCCAGCGGCGGGTCGCCGAGGCTTTCGCCCTGGCGCCCTGGATCGATCGGCTGGCGGCGAAGTTCGGCCTTCCGCCGGCGCCCGCGGCGAGGATCACGGCCAGGGCCTGAGCGTTCGGCACGGCCCATGCAAATCGCCTTCTACGCGCCGATGAAGCCGCCCGACCATCCGGTGCCGTCCGGCGACCGCCGCATGGCGCGGCTGCTGATGGCGGCGTTGCGCGAAGCCGGTCACCGGGTCGGCCTGGCCTCACGGTTCCGCAGCTACGACGGCACCGGCGACCCCAGGCGGCAGGCCGCCCTGCGCGCTGCAGGCGGGGCGGCGGCGGCGGCGCTGATCGAGGGGTATCGCGGCGTGGCGCAGCCCCGGCCTCAGCTCTGGTTCACCTATCACCTGTATCACAAGGCCCCCGACTGGCTCGGCGCCACCGTGGCGGCGGCGCTCTCGATCCCCTATGTGGTCGCCGAGGCCAGCCATGCGCCCAAGCGGGCCGGCGGTCCGTGGGACCTGGGCCACCGCGCAGCGGCGGTCCAGATCGCCGCCGCCGACGCGGTGCTCTGCCTGACACGGCTTGATCTCGATTGCGTCGCGCCGCTAGTGCAGGCGCCCTCGCGGCTGCACCACCTGCCACCCTTCATCGACGACGCAGCCGTCACCGGCGCGGCCGGCTGCGGGGCGGCGCGGCGGCGCGCCTTGAGCGAGGAGCACGGCCTTGACGTCGCTTCACCCTGGCTGATCGCGGTCGGCATGATGCGCGAAGGCGACAAGCTGGAGTCCTACCGCCGTCTCGGCGACGCGCTCGAACGCTTGGCCGGGCGGGGGTGGCACCTGCTGGTGGTTGGCGACGGGCCTGCCCGCGCTGCGGTGGAGATGGCCCTGTCGTCGGTGCGCGGGCGCACCACCTTCCTCGGCGCGCTGGCGCCGGAGCGGCTGAGCGGGACGTTGGCGGCCGCCGATCTCTGCGTCTGGCCGGCGGCGGGCGAAGCCTACGGCATGGCCCTGTTGGAGGCCCAGGCCGCCGGCCTTCCGGTCGTCGCCGGCGCCGAGCGCGGCGTCCCCGACCTGGTCCGCGACGGCGAGACCGGCCTGTTGTGCCCGCCGGCCGACGTTGAGGCCTTCGCCGCCGCGGTGGCGCGGCTGCTCGACGACAGCGGGCTGCGCCAGAGCCTTGGCCGACGCGCTCGGGAGCTGGTCCGAAGCGAACGCAGCCTGGGCGCCGCGGCGCGCCGTCTCGATACCATTATTCGGGGGCTCGGCTGATGATCCGTCTTGGCCTGCTGCGCCACGGCCGCACCGCCTGGAACGCCGAGCATCGCCTGCAGGGACGGCGCGAGGTGCCGCTCCTGCCCGAGGCCCGTGCGCATCTGGCGGGGCTCCGCGTGCCGGTGCCGTTCGCCGAGGCCGTCTGGCACACGAGCCCGCTCGGCCGGGCCCGCGAAACCGCGGCGCTTTTGGGCGGCGCGGCGGCGCGGGTCGAGCCGCGCCTGATCGAAATGGATTTCGGCACCTATGAGGGCCGGCGGCTCAGCGAGCTGCGCGGCGAGTTCGGCGAGGAGATGCGCCGGAACGAGGCCAGGGGGCTGGACTTCCAGCCACCGCGCGGCGAAAGTCCGCGCCAGGTGCAGGATCGCCTCCGTCCGTGGCTCGAGGCCTGCGCCGGCGAGGGAGGCGACCACTTTGCCGTCACCCACAAAGCCGTGATCCGGGCCGTGCTTGCGCTGGCCTTCGACTGGCAGATGCTGAAGGCGGCCCCGGTCCGGCTCGACTGGCAGGCGCTGCATGTCTTCGTCCTCGATGATCGCGGCCGGCCGCGGCCGCTGCAGATGAACCTGGCCTTGGAGCGGCGATGAGCGCCGATCGCGTCTTCTTCTACGTCCAGCACCTGCTCGGCATCGGCCATCTGCGCCGGGCGCTGACGCTGGCGCGCGGACTGGCCGCGGCGGGGCTGGACGTGACCCTGATCTCGGGCGGCATGCCGATCCCCGATCTCGAGCTGGGCCGCGCCAGGCTGGTGCAACTGCCGGCGGTGCGGGCCACCGACATGAGCTTTTCCCAGCTGATCGACGCCCGGGGTCGCGCCGTCGACGAGGCCTGGCGGGCCCGCCGGCTTGAGGCCCTGCTTGCCGCCTGGCATGACGCTGCGCCGCAGCTTTTGCTGTTCGAGTTGTTCCCCTTCGGCCGCTGGGGCATGCGCTTCGAGTTGCTGCCGCTCCTCGAGGCGGCCGACGCGGTACGGCCGAGGCCGATCATCGCCTGCTCGGTGCGCGACATCCTGGTGGCCAAGACCAAGCCCGAGCGCTACGACCAGATGGTCGACCTCGCCGAGCGCTATTTCGACCATGTCCTGGTGCACGGCGACCCGACGCTGATCTCGTTCTACGACACCTTGCCCCAGGCCCGCCGCATCGCCGACCGGGTGCACCATACCGGCTATGTCGTCGACAGCGGCGGCCAGCGCGGAGCGCCGGGCGACGACGGCTGGGACGAGGTGCTGGTCTCGGCCGGCGGCGGGCGCGTCGGCCAACGCCTGCTCGAGACCGCGATCGCGGCCCGCCCACTGACCTCGCTCGCCGGCCACGTCTGGCGCGTGCTGGTCGGCTACCATGCGCCGCAGGCGGACCTCGAGACGCTGGCCGGCGCGGCCCCGGAGGGCACCCTCGTCGAGCGCGCCCGCGGCGACTTCCCCAGCCTGCTGATGAACTGCCGCCTGTCGATCAGCCAGGGCGGCTACAACACCATGATGGAGGCGCTTCGCGCCGGTTGCCGCGTCGTCGTCTCACCCTATGCCGGGGCCGAGGAGACCGAGCAGACCTTGCGGGCAGAACGCCTGGCCGCGCGCGGTGCCCTGGAGATCGTCGCGGAGCACGACCTGTCCGCCGCCAGCCTGGCGGCCGCCGTCGAGCGCGCCCTGGCCCGCCCGGTAGTGGCGGCGCCGCGCCTCGATACCGACGGCGTCGCCGCCAGCGTCCGCCTGATCGGCGGCTGGCTTGCGCGCCGGCAGGGTTGATCGCGTGGCGGACTGGCCGGCCCTCGAGCGCGAGCTCGACGCCTGGGGCGAAGCCGGGCGCACGGCCACCCTCTGGTGGCGCGACGACGATGGCGAGATGCCCGGTCCGGCGCTCGACCGCCTGCTGGCCCTGTCGGACCGCTACGAGGTGCCGCTAGCGCTGGCGGTGGTGCCGGCGGGCGCCGGCAGGGCCCTGGCCGGCCGACTCGAGGCCTGCACGCGGGTGTGCGTGCTGACCCACGGTTTGGCCCACCGCAATCTGGCGTCGGACGGCCAGCGCAAGTCCGAGTTCGGGCCAGAACGGCCGATACATGAGCTGCTGGCCGATGTCGCCACGGGCTGGAATCGCTTGCGCCTGCTGTTCGTGGCGCAGGCCCTGCCGATCTTCGTGCCGCCGTGGAATCGCATGGCTCCGGCCTTGCTGCCGCGGCTGCCGAACGCCGGACTCAAAGGGCTTTCTGCCTTCGGCGTCAGGACCGCGGCCGAGCCGGTTCCCGGGCTGGCGCAAAACAACTGTCACCTCGACCTGATCGACTGGCGCGCCGGCCGCGGTTTCGTCGGTGAGGCGGCGGCCCTCGAAGTCCTCGTGACGCACCTCGCCGGCCGCCGCCAGGGCCTCGTCGATGCCGACGAGGCGAGCGGCCTCATGAGCCATCATCTGGTGCACGATCGGGCCGCCTGGCGCTTTCTCGAGCGCCTGCTCGAGGCCACGCAGCGGCACGCGGCTGCATACTGGTTATCGGCGACGGAAGCATTTAGGTTGGCGCCATGAGCTATCATCGGTACCCGCAAAAGGCGCTGTACGCGGACTATGGACGCTCGGCCTTTGGGACGATTCTGACCGGCACCCCGATCGTCGCCGCCGATCTGACCTTGGTGCCCGGCCTGCTGGTCGGGGCCTTGGTGATGTTGTTCCTGGTTTACGGCCTGCGGACCGCGTTGCGGCACCTTACCGTGATCGACGTTTCCGAGATCGGTGTCCGCGAGCTCGGCCCCCTGGGCCACGCCATCCCCTGGGAGGAGCTGCGCGAAGTGCAGCTGCGCTACTACTCCACGCGGCGCGACCGCAAGAGCGGCTGGATGCAGCTCAAGGTCGCCGGCAGGGGCCGCAAGATCGGCATTGATTCAAGCCTCGAGGGTTTCGACACCGTGGTCCGCCACGTGGCCGAGGCGGCCGGGCGACAGCGGCTGGAGCTGAACGAAGCGACCAGGGAAAACCTGGTGGGTATGGGTATCGGAGATCGCCGGCCGGCATGAACGACATCTTGCGCATCAACAACCTGGTCGTCGAGTTCCACGTCGCCGAGGGCGTCCTTCGCGCCGCCGACGGGGTCAGCTTCGCCGTTCCGAACCGCAAGACCGTGGCCCTGGTCGGCGAGTCCGGCTCCGGCAAAACCGTGGTCAGCCAGAGCATCATGCGCATCCTGCCGAAGGTGGCGCGCATCGCCTCGGGCGAGATCCTGTTCAGCGATCCGCGCCGGCCCGGCCAGACCGTCGACCTCGTGGGCCTGGCGGCCGACGGTTATGAGATGCGCCGGATCCGCGGCGCCGGCATCTCGATCATCTTCCAGGAGCCGATGACCTCGCTGTCGCCGCTGCACACCATCGGCAACCAGATCGCCGAGGCGCTGCATCTGCATCAGGACATCAACGCCGCGATGGCGCGCGAGATGACGGTCGAGATGCTGCGCATGGTCAGCTTCCCCGAGCCGGAGTCGGCGGTCCACAAGTATCCGTTCGAGCTGTCGGGCGGCCTGAGGCAGCGGGCGATGATCGCCATGGCGTTGATCTGCCGCCCCGGGCTGCTGATCGCCGACGAGCCGACGACGGCGCTCGACGTCACCATTCAGGCCCAGATCCTGAAGCTGATCGCGGATCTGCAGGCGGACTTGGGCATGGCGGTGCTGATCATCACGCACGACCTGGGCGTGGTCGCCAACGTCGCCGACGAGGTCGTCGTCATGTACCACGGCCGTGTCGTCGAGCGTGGCGCGGTCGAGGACATCTTCCGCCAGCCCGAGCATCCCTACCTCAAGGCCCTGCTGCACGCCGTGCCGCGCTTCGGCATGAAGCCGGGAGAGCGGCTGACCCCGATCCGCGAGATCCATGCCGACGTCGGGGCCTTGCTGAAGCAGCCGCGGAAATCCCCGGGACCGACCGGCGACGGTCACCGGCTGCTCGAGATCGCACATGTCAGCAAGACCTTCCGTACCCGGCGGCGCAGCCTGTTCGGCCGGCAACTGGCCGGTGAACTGCTGGCCGTCGACGACGTCAGCTTCTACATCGACCGGGGCGAGTGCCTGGGTCTGGTCGGTGAGAGCGGCTGCGGCAAGACCACCACCTCAAAGATCATCATGCGGGCGTTGCGGCCGGACCGCGGCCGGCTGACTTTCCACGATGGCGCCGCGCCGGTCGACGTGCTGGCGCTGAGCAACGATGATCTGTTTCAGTTCCGGCGCAAGGTGCAGTTCATCTTTCAGGATCCGTTCTCCTCGCTCAACCCGCGGATGACAATCTACGACATCATCGCCGAGCCCCTGCTCATTCACGGCGTCGGCGACCGCGACGAGCGGGTTAAGGAGCTGATGACCCTGGTCGGCCTCGACATCCGCTTCCTGCGCCGCTATCCGCACTCCTTCTCAGGCGGCCAGCGCCAACGCATCGGCATCGCCCGGGCGCTGGCGCTGCAGCCGGAGCTGTTGATCTGCGACGAGCCGGTCTCGGCGCTCGACGTCAGCGTGCAGGCGCAAGTGCTGAACCTGCTGAAAGACCTGCAGCAGGAGCTGGGCCTGACCTATCTTTTCATTTCCCACAATCTGGCGGTGGTCGACTATGTTGCCGACCGCATCGCGGTGATGTGCGCCGGCCGCGTCGTCGAGACGGCGCCCCGCGAGCGCTTGTTCGGCAATCCGGTGCATCCCTACACGCAGGCGCTGCTGGCCGCGGTTCCGAAGGCCGATCCGTCGAGCAAGCTGGACCTGACCGCGTTGATGCAGGGCAAGGCCTCCGAGCCCGCCGCCTGGCCCGAGCCGTTCACGTTGGACGGTCGCAGCGAACTCGATATGATCGACCTTGGCGACGGTCATTACGTTCGGGCGAAGAAAAACAGTTCCGGAGTGCCAATTTCCTGACAGGGACGGAGTTGTGGTTATGGGGTTGCGAAGGGGCAGCCAGGCGTTGATCTTGGTCGCAAGCGTGATTGTCGCGCCGCTGCTGTCGGGGGTCGCGGCGGAGGCCGGAGTGTATGTGGAGACGCCGAGCCTGCAGGCGGCGGTCTCGGATGGGAAGTTGCCGCCGGTTGAGCAGCGTCTGCCCGAAAACCCGTCGGTCGTCGATTTCGCGGGCAGCTGGAAACGCATCGGCAGGCACGGCGGCGAACTGAAGACCCTGATCGGTCGAGAAAAGGACGTGCGCCTGCTGGTGGTCTACGGCTACGCCCGCCTGGTCGCCTACAACGAACAATTCGAGATCGTCCCCGACCTTCTGGCCGAGGTCATCGAGGAAGAGGGGCGCATCTTCACCTTGAGGCTGCGCAAGGGACACAAGTGGTCGGACGGCGAGCCCTTCACCGCCGAGGATTTCCGCTACTACTGGGAAGACATCGCCACCAACCCGCAGCTGTCGCCGGCGGGGCCGCCAAAGCCGTTGATCGTCAACGGCGAACCGCCAAAGTTCGAGGTCCTGGACAACGAGACGGTGCGTTACACCTGGCCGGCGCCGAACCCTTTCTTTCTGCCCAATCTGGCCGCCGCGGCCCCGTTGTTCCTTTATCGGCCGGCGCACTACCTGAAGCAGTTCCACGAAAAGTACGCCGAGCCGGGCGCCCTGAAGGAGGTGATGAAGCGCGAGCGCAAGCATAACTGGGCCTCGCTGCACAACCACGTCGACAACATGTACCGTTTCGACAATCCGGGGCTGCCGACGTTGCAGCCCTGGTTCAACAGCACCCAGCCGCCCTCGACGCGCTTCATTGCCACGCGCAATCCCTATTTCCACCGCGTCGATACGGCCGGCCGGCAGCTGCCTTACATCGACCAGGTGGCGCTGTCGGTTTCGGACGGCAAGCTGATCCCGGCCAAGGCGGGCACCGGCGAAGTCGATCTGCAGGCGCGGAACATTTACTTTTCCAACTACACCTTCTTGCGCGAGAACGAGGCCGCGCACGGCTTCAAGACCCATCTCTGGCGCATTGCCAAGGGCGCGCACATGGCGCTCTTCCCGAACCTGAACGCCAACGATCCTGAGTGGCGCAAGCTGTTCCGCGACGTGCGTTTCCGCCGTGCCCTCAGCGTCGCCACCGAGCGCGAGGTGATCAACGAGACCATGTTCTTCGGCCTGGCGGTCTCCAGCAACAACACCGTGCTGAAGGACAGCCCGCTCTACCGCGAGCAGTACCAGACCTCCTGGGCCGAGCATGATCCCGATTTGGCGAACAAGCTGCTGGACGAGATCGGCCTGAAGATGGGCGATGACGGAATCCGCGAGCTGCCGGACGGGCGGCCGCTGGAGCTCATCGTCGAGACCGCGGGCGAGGACAGCGAACAGACCGACATCTTGCAGCTGATTCAGGAGAACTGGCGTGAGGCCGGGGTCAAGCTGTTCATCAAGCCCTCGCACCGCGACACCCTGCGCGAGCGGGTGTTCTCGGGCGAAGCCTTGATGTCGGTCTGGAGCGGCCTGGAAAACGGGCTGCCGACGGCGGACATGAGCCCAGAGGAACTGGCGCCTACCTCGCAGCAACAGCTGCAATGGCCGAAATGGGGCCAGCACTACGAGACCAACCAGACCCTGGGCGAGCCTCCCGACCTGGCCGAGGCCCAAGAGCTGCTGCGGCTCAACAACGCTTGGCTGACCGCCAAGAGCAGGGGCGAACGCGCCGAGGTCTGGCACCGCATGCTGCAAATCCACGCCGACCAGGTCTTCACCATCGGCCTCCTCAACAGCGTCAAACAGCCGGTGGTGGTCAAGGACGGCTTAAGGAACGTGCCTGAGGAGGGCATCTACAACTGGGATCCCGGCGCCCAGTTCGGGATCTATCGCCCCGACACCTTCTGGTTCGACCGCTGACCCTGTTGTAATCTCGGCACCGTCGAGCGGGTACACAGGGCGGATAATGTTCACCTATTTCATCCAGCGCGTCCTGATCATGATTCCGACGCTGCTGGTGATCAGCGCCGTCACTTTCATCATCATCCAGTTGCCGCCGGGCGATTTTGTCAGCAACGAGATCGACCGCCTGAAGCTCGAAGGCAACCCGGCGGCCGCGCAGAAACTGTTGTACATGCGCGAGGAGTTCGGCCTCGATCGGCCGATGCTGGAACAGTACGCGGTCTGGCTCGGCATCTGGCCGGGCGCGCACGGCTTCTCTGGCATCCTGCAGGGCGACCTCGGCTGGTCCTTCGAGTTCCAGCGCCCGGTCGACGAGGTCGTCGGCGACCGCCTGTTTCTGTCCTTCGTGCTGAACTTCACCACCGTCATCTTCGTTTACGTCGTCTCCTTCCCGATCGGCGTCTACACCGCGGTCCGCCAATACAGCGTCGGCGATCACGTGATGACATTGGTCGGCTACATCGGCCTGGCGACGCCGAACTTCCTGCTGGCGCTGATCCTGCTGTTCTTCGCCAAGACCTATTTCGGCGTCTCGATCGGCGGCCTGATGGAGGACCAGTACATCGGCCAGCCGATGAGCTGGGACAAGTTCGTCTCGGTGCTGCAGCACCTGGTCGTTCCGGTGATCGTGATCGGCACCTCGGGCACCGCGGGCATGATCCGCCGGCTGCGCGCCAATCTGCTGGACGAGCTGCAGAAGCAGTACGTGGTCACGGCGCGGACCAAGGGTCTGACCAGCACCCGGCTGCTGATCAAATACCCGCTCAGGATGGCGCTCAACCCCTTCGTCGCCGACATCGGCAACCTGCTGCCGCAGCTGATTTCGGGTTCCGCGATCGTCGCCGTAGTCATGAGCCTGCCGACCTCCGGACCGATGCTGGTGCACGCGCTGCAGAGCCAGGATCAGTATCTCGCCGGCTCGTTCCTGCTGTTCCTGTCGACCCTGACCGTGATCGGCATGTTCATCTCCGACATTCTCCTGGCGGTGCTGGACCCGCGCATCCGGCTGGGCGCGGAGGTCTCGAGATGACCGTCAGCGAGCGCCGGCCCGAGCACTGGGTCAGCCCGGAGCCGTTCGACCCGCAAACGACCGAGATCCTGACGCCCGAACAGGAACGCTTCTACATGGCCTCGCAGTGGCGGCTGATGTGGTGGAAGCTGACCCGCCACCCGCTGGCCGTCGTCTCCGGCGCCTTCCTGCTGCTGCTCTATGCCTCGGTCGTGTTCAGCGAGGTGCTGGCGCCGCACGAGCTGCACGAGCGCCATGCCCGCTTCATCTACGCGCAGCCGCAGGCGCTGCACCTGTTCCACGACGGCGAGTTCATCGGCCCCTTCGTCTACGGCTACAAGATGACCCGCGATTTGAAGCTGATGAAGCGGATCTACACGCCGGACGAAGACCAGATTCACCGCATCGGCTGGTTCTGCAGCGGCGACAAGTACAGGTTCTGGGGCCAGTGGGAGGCGCGCCTGCACCTGTTCTGCGCCCTGGAGACGCGGGCCGACGGGACCGAGAAGGTGATGCCGATCTTCCTCTTCGGCACCGATCGCCTGGGCCGCGACATCCTCAGTCGCATCATCTACGGCGCCCGCATCTCGCTGACCATCGGTTTGATCGGCATCGCCATCAGCTTCGTCATTGGGCTGACCCTGGGCGGGCTCGCCGGCTACTACGGCGGTTGGGTCGACAACGTGGTACAGCGGCTGATCGAGATGCTGCGCTCGTTTCCCGAGCTGCCCTTGTGGATGGCGCTGTCGGCCGCCCTGCCGGTGACCTGGAGTCCGATCGGCGTGTTCTTCGGCATCACCGTGATCCTGGGCCTCTTGGACTGGCCGGGCCTCGCCCGCGCGGTGCGCTCGAAGCTCCTGGCGCTGCGCGAGGAGGACTACGCCGCCGCCGCCACCTTGATGGGAGCGAGCCCGGCCCGGGTGATCGGCCGCCACCTCCTGCCCAACTTCATGAGCCACCTGATCGCCTCGCTGACCCTGTCGATCCCGTCGATGATCCTGGGCGAGACGGCGCTGTCGTTCCTGGGCCTCGGCCTGCGCCCGCCGGTGACCAGCTGGGGCGTGCTGTTGAACGAGGCGCAGAACATCAACGCCGTCGCCACCTATCCCTGGCTGATCCTGCCGATGGTGCCGGTGGTTCTCGTGGTGCTGGCCTTCAACTTCCTGGGCGACGGCCTCAGGGACGCCGCCGATCCCTACAAGTAGCGCGCCTCAGCGCTTCTCGAGCCAGAGGCTGGCATCGAAGGCGCCGGGCGCGCGCGGCAGGCGGGCGACCACGGTTTCCGCCACCTGCGCCGCCATCCGCGTCGCCGCGTAGCGGCTCGCGAACACGGGGCGCCAGCCGCCGCCGGCGACCAGCGTCCCGACGGCGTTCTGCTCGTTGTAGCCGCGCCAGGCCCAGGCGGCGGGATAGTCGTCGGGCAGGAAGATGTCGTGCAGATGCAACAGCGCGCCCGCCGGCAGCGCCGGCAGGATCCGGTTCAAGAGCTGGTCGACGTCGCTGCCCGGCATCAGGATGTGGCTCGAATCGACGAAGACCACGTCGCCCGCTTCAAGGGCGTCGAACGGCGCCGAACCGACGCCCGAGAGCGGCTGGCGCAGCCACTCGACGGCAAGGCCGTCGAGCCGCCTCCGCGGCGCCGGGTCGATGGCGGTAAGGCGCGTTGCGAGCCCGCCGTCGGCGACGGCGCGGGCGAGGAAGCGGGTGGAGTGGCCGGAGCCGATCTCGACGATGCGCGCGGGCTGGCGCCGGCGCACCAGGGCATAGGCGGCGGCGGCATCCAGGGTCGGAAACCAGTCCTGGTCGAAGCGCGGGGCGGGCGGCGGTCCGGCGATGGCGAGCAGGGCCGGCGCGCACGCCTCGATCCCGGCCAGGTGCGCCGCGAAGTCGGGCGCGGCGGCCGCGAACAAGCTTTCCAAGGCTTCATAGCGCGCGATCGCCCCCGGCCTCGGCAGCAGGCCGGCATAGCGGTAGGGAATGAAGAAACCGCGCGGACCCACGCCCAGGATCGTCGAGAGGCCCATAGCCAGAGGGCGCCAGCGCATCGATCTATCGTCGTGCCGACGCCCTCAGGGCGTCAGCACCAGCCCCTCATAGGCCACCACCGTGCCGGGGCGCGCCTTCTTCGCCGCCTTGCCGATCCGGTCCAGCAAGGCGTCATCGTGGTCGGGATCGTGGTGGAAGATGACGAAGGTCTTGACCCCCGCGGCATCGCAGAGCCGGCTGCCTTCGAGCCAGGTCGAATGGCCCCAGCCAGCACGGGCCGCGTATTCCTCGGGCGTGTACATGCTGTCGTAAATGGCGATGTCGGCGTCGCGGATCAGCTCGACGATGTTCTGATCGAGCTCGCCCTCGACATGCTCGGTGTCGGTCAGGTAGCAGACCGAACGGCCATCGTACTCGATACGATAGCCGGTCGCCCCGTTCGGGTGGTTCAGCGGCGCCGTCTGGATGCGGATCCCCGGGCCGGGGCTCAGGGTCGCGCCGACTTCGAAGTCCTGATAGCTGATGTCGGCGGCGAAGATCGACGGCGGCACCGGAAACAGTGGCGCCATCATCATCTCCTGCAGCACCGCCTTCAGGCTATGCGCCGGCAGCAGATGGCCGGCATGCACGCGGAAGCGGTTGCCGGCGATGAAGAACGGCTTGAAGAAGGGAATGCCGCAGACGTGGTCGAAATGCGTGTGCGTCAGGAACAGATCGGCGTCGACCGGCTGCCCGCTCTCCGTCAGCGCGTTGCCGAGGTAGCGGATGCCGGTGCCGGCATCGAAGATCAGGAGCCGGCCGCCGCAGCGGACCTCCAGGCACGAGGTGTTGCCGCCGTAGCGGCGGGTCTGCTCGTCGGATGTCGCGATGCTGCCCCTGACCCCCCAGAACCGGACATGGAAATCGGTGCTCGCGGCACCGTCGGGGAGGTCATTGGCCATGCGTCACGGCACCTCGAAGCCTCAGGGAACGAGGCGGTAGCCCCCCGTCTCCGTCACCAGCAGTTCCGCGTTCGACGGGTCCTGCTCGATCTTCTGGCGCAGGCGATAGATGTGCGTTTCCAGCGTGTGCGTGGTGACGCTGGCGTTGTAGCCCCAGACCTCGTTCAGCAGGAGATCGCGCGAGACCACGCGGTCGGTGGCGCGGTAGAGATACTTCAGGATCGAGGTTTCCTTCTCGGTCAAGCGGATCTTCTGCTTCTTCTCGTTGTGCAGCAAAAGCTTGGCGCTGGGCCGGAAGGTGTAGGGGCCGATGTTGAAGACCGCGTCCTCGCTCTGTTCGTGCTGGCGCAGCTGCGCCCGGATGCGGGCCAGCAGGACGTTGAACTTGAAGGGCTTGGTGACGTAGTCGTTGGCCCCGGATTCGAGCCCGAGGATGGTGTCGGAATCCCCATCCGACGCGGTCAGCATGATGATCGGGCACTTGACGCCGCCTTTGCGCATCATCTTGCAGACCTCGCGGCCGTCGAGATCGGGCAGGCCGAGGTCGAGTAGGATCAGGTCGAAATGCTCGCCCTTGGCGGTCTCCAGCCCGCCGCTGCCGGTCTCGGCCTGCGCCGTGGTGAACTCGTCGTGCAGCTCGAGTTGCTCGGCCAACGACTGGCGCAAGGCCGCCTCGTCGTCGACGAGCAGGATCTTCTTGGCCGTCATGCCCACTCCCTGGTGGTTCCCGGCCACCGCGTGCGCCGGCCAGGAGTCGGATTTGAACGTAGATATAAGGGTTTCCCTGGAATCGCTCAAGGCATAGGTGGATTCGCCAACGGCATCGCGGGGTTATGACGGGCGCCGTCGGCCGGCGCCGGGCCCGGCCCCGTTGTCCGCCTTGCCCTGATCTCCTATTTCTGTGCATTAACAGCCGGCGGCGAGAGCGAAATGACCGATTCTCCTGAGCACGAGGCGACTGACGCGCGGCGGCGGCGGCGAAACGCGGTCGCCCGCGCCCTCGCCGAGCTCAGGCGCGGGCTGCCGGTTCTGGTCTGCGCCGACGACGCCCCGGCCACCGTGGTGCTGGCGGCGGAGACGGCGACGGCCGACACGCTGGCCCGCGTCCTCGGCTGGAATCGCCAGCAGACACGCATCGCCATCACCGCCCGGCGGGCGCGGGCGCTCAGCGTGCGGCCTTCCGGCCACGACGTCGTTCTGATCCCCTGGCGCAGCTGGTTCGACGCGGAGACGGTGCGCGGCATTGGCGATGCCGGCACCGATCTGGCGCAGCCTCTGCGCGGACCCTTCGACCGTGAGAAGCGGGCGCCGACGCAGGCGGAAGGCGCCGCGGTGCAGCTCGCCAAGCTGGCCCGCCTGCTGCCGGTCGCCGTGGTGGCGCCGATCGAGACGCCCGCGCCGGCCGCCTGGGCCGAGACGAACGATGTGTTGTGCGTCGAGGTCGCCGCGGTCGCCGCCTATGAAGACGACAGCGCCGCCGCCCTGACGCCGGTGACCAGGGCCCGCATCGCGCTGGCGGAAGCGGACGAGGCGCAGCTGGTGGCCTTTCGTCCCGGCGACGGCAGCGTCGAGCATCTGGCTCTGATCATCGGCCGGCCCAGCCCACGCCAGCCGGTGCTGACCCGGCTGCACTCGGAATGCTTCACCGGCGATCTCCTGGGCTCGCTCAAATGCGATTGCGGAGAGCAGTTGCGCGGCGCCGTCGCCCGCATGCGCGAGGACGGCGCCGGCGTCCTGCTCTACCTCGCCCAGGAAGGGCGGGGCATCGGCCTGATGAACAAGCTGCGCGCCTATCGGCTGCAGGAGGACGGCTTCGATACCATTGACGCCAATCTGCGGCTCGGTTTCGATGCCGACGAGCGCCTCTTCCAACCGGCGGCGGAGATGCTGCGCCAGCTCGGCTACACGCGGGTCCGGCTCTTGAGCAACAACCCCGACAAGGTCGCGGGGCTGCAGAGCGCCGGCATCGAGGTCGTCGAACGGGTGCCGCACAACTTCCCGGCCAATGCGCACAACGAGCTTTACCTGCAGACCAAGCGCCAGCGCGGCGGCCACCTCGTCTGAGCCGCGGCCATGAGCATCATCGAGGTCCGGGGCGACGGCAGCCTGAGCTTCCTTGGCCAGCGCTACCGCTGCGCGCTCGGCCGCGGCGGCATCGCCTCGGACAAGCGCGAGGGCGACGGGGCCACCCCGGCCGGCGAATTCGTCCTGCGCCGCCTGCTCTACCGATCCGACCGCGTTCAGCCGCCGCCGACCGTCCTGCCCGTCACGGCCCTGCGCCCGGACGACGGCTGGTGTGACGCACCGGACGATCCGGCCTACAACAGCCAGGTGCGCCTGCCCTATCGGGCGAGCGCGGAAACGCTGTGGCGCCAGGACCATCTCTACGATCTGATCGTCGTCATCGGCCACAACGACGCGCCCGTGGTCCCCGGCCGGGGCAGCGCCATTTTCCTGCACTTGGCCAGCCCGGACCGGCGCCCGACCGAGGGTTGCGTCGCGCTGGCGTCGGATGACCTCCGGGCGGTGCTGGCGGGAATCGCGGCGACGACGCGGCTTCGCGTCGTCGATGCCGCCGTGCCGGGCTAGGGCGAGCTTTCGCGCGGGCCGAAGATCGCCGTGCCGACCCTGACCAGGGTGGCGCCGATGGCGACGGCAATCTCGTAGTCGGCGCTCATCCCCATGCTCAGCTCGGCCAGGCCGTTGCGCCGGCCGATCTCGCGCAGCAGGGCGAAATGCGGCGCCGGATCCTCGTCCAGCGGCGGGATGCACATCAGACCCTTGAGCGGCAGGCCGAGCTGGTCGCGGCAGAGACGAATCAGCGCGTCGGCCTCAGGTGGCGCGACGCCCGCCTTCTGCGTCTCGTCGCCGGTATTGACCTGGACGTAGCAGTCCGGACGGCGGCCTTCCTCCTCCATGATCCGGGCCAGGCGCTCCGCCAGCTTCGGCCGGTCCACGGTCTCGATGACGTCGAACAGCCGCACCGCGACGCGGACCTTGTTGCTTTGCAGCGGCCCGATCAGATGCAGGCGGAGGGAGGGGAATTCGTCCTTCAGGGCCGGCCATTTGGCTTCCGCCTCCTGGACCCGGTTCTCGCCGAAGAGGCCATGTCCGGCCAGGATCGCCGGGCGGATCCGCTCGGGCCCGTGAGTCTTGGTGACGGCGACCACGCGGACCGCCTCCGGCGCGCGTCCGGCGCCGCGGGCCGCCTCGGCGACATGCGCCAGCACTGTGGCCAGGTTCGCGGCCACGTTCGGCACCATCGCCGTCGCGCTTTCGCTTGGTCCGGCAGGGTGGCTCATGGCACTGTCCGCATTCAAGGGCTTCCAAGCATGTCGACCGTAGCAAACCTGGCCGAGCGTCTCAATTGCCGCCATCCCGCCGGACACCGCTTGCCGGCGCTGGTGCTGATGACCGACAGCCGCCGCCTGCCCGACCCGGGGCCGGCGGCGGAGCGGCTGCCGGCCGGCTCGCTGGTGATCTTCCGCCATTATGAGGACGCGTCGCGCAAAGACCGGCTGCGGGCGCTGGCCCGGATCTGCCGGCGTCGGCGCCTCGGCCTGCTGGTCGCCGGCGACTGGCGGTTGGCGCTGGCTTGCGGCGCCGACGGGGTACATCTGCCGGAACGGCTGGTGCCGCGCGGGCGCGGCAGACGGCGCAAGCGCGGCTGGCTCGTCACCGCCGCGGCGCACTCCGAGGCGGCGCTGAAGCGCGCCGCCGCCGCCGGCGTCGACGCCGTGCTGCTGGCCCCGGTGTTCGCGACCGCAAGCCACCCCGGCGCGCCGAGCCTGGGGCCGCTGCGCTTCGCCCGGCTGGTCCGGCGCTCGGCCCTGCCGGTCTACGCGCTGGGCGGCATCGACCGCAGGACGGCGCGGCGCCTCTCCGGCAGCGGCGCCGTCGGCATCGCCGGCATCGCGGCGCTGAGCGAGATGGCGCCGCGATAGGGCGAAAGTTTGCTTCGGGCGACGAGCCTGTGGCAAAGTCGGCAATTATTGATCCGCCTCGGGGCCGGAGGCGGATTGTGGCGCCTGATTGTGGGGTATCATGGATGTTCACGGCGATGACGCCGGTGCCATTACCTTCGCCCAGTTAATCGCGCCCTTCGACGCCGACACGTTCTTCAGCGCAGTGCAGGGCCGGAAGTGGCTGCACGTTCCGGGCACCCCGGAGAAGGCCGCGCCGATCTTTTCCTCGGACGACCTGAACGCCATCCTCAACATGGATGTGTGGACGGCCAGCGTCGTCGCCATCATGCTCGACGGTCAGCGCGCGCCACCCCCGGCCTATTGCCGGCAGACAGTGAATCGCAACAAGCATTCGGTGATGCAGCCCGATGCCGAAAAAGTGATGGCGCTGCTGCGCCAAGGCGCCTCGATGGTGCTGGACGACATCACCAGCCTGGCGCCCGCGGTCGGCCAGGTGGTCGAGATGCTGATGCGGACCTTCCATGCCCAGGCCACCTGCAACCTTTATTTCTCGCAGCGCCAGCGCCAAGCCTTCAACTCCCATTTCGACCGCCATGACGTCTTCGCCTTGCAGATTTACGGCGAGAAGCGCTGGCGGGTGTACCGCGGCCGGGCCGACAATCCGATCGAGAACCCGCGCTACTACAACATCCTGCAGTCCGAGTACGACCGCGTGAAAGGCGAACTGGACCAGGAAGTCACGATGCGGCCGGGCGATCTGCTGTATCTGCCGCGCGGCCTCTGTCACGACGCCATGGCGATCACCGATCAGTCACTGCACCTGACCTTCAGCTGCGTCCTGCCGATGGGCCTACACCTGGCGCAGGACATGGCCCGGCGGTTGATCGAGGAATCGCTGTTTCGTGCCGACCTGCCGCGCCTCGATGCCGAGGACGGCGACCAGACGTTGCGCAAGCACTTGGAGACGCTGTTGGCGCGGTTGATGGAACTCTATTCCGGCGAGCACGGTCTCGAGCTCGCCAGGTCGATCATCCGCGACTTCAGCGGCGCCGCGGCCGCCAGCTTCGATCTGTCAAAACTGAAATCGAGGCAGGCGCAGCCCCGGGGCGCGACACGCCTCGGGGCGCGGCGGGCAGGCCGGAGCGGGGCGAAATCTGGACGCTCACGGCAGATAGCCGTACTCGGCCATCACTTCCTGGTTAGCTGAGACGATCGCGTCGATCTGGGCCGGGCTCAGGCGCTGGCGCCAGGCGTCCTTGCGGCCCTCGCGAAAGAACGCCGGGGCGACGGCGCTGCGTTCGCGGAAGCCGCGCTTGGCCTCCTGCGCCTGCAGCTCGCGGAACGAGGAAAAGCGAATGGCGCGCTTGAGCCGCTGCGCCGTCGTGTCGACACTCAGAAATCGGGCGACCGCGCCGAAGCTCTGCTGCGGGCGCTCGAGCATGTCTTCGTAACGCAGCACCTGAAGGGTCAGCCCCGGCGCCTGGGTCCAGCTGCGTACGTGGTTGCGCCAGCTGCTGATGTACTGCGCGGCGATGCGGCCGCCCGTCGGCAGGAAATTCTCTTCGCTGTTCATTGCGGTGATGGCCGCGTCGAGGTCCAGGTTCATGTGATGGGCGAAGGAGACGGCGACGTCGAGCGGGTTGCGAACGACGTAGATCGCGCCGGCGGTCACCTCGGCGGTGATGGTCGGCACATCGCCGGCCCGCCCGATGGCATGGTGCGTCTTGACGAAGACGTTGTGCGGCCGGCTCTGCGCCAGATAGCGGTGCACCGCGGGCCGGAGCCGGTTCAGGCTGTCCGCGTCGATCTCGTCGAACGGGCGCTTGGCCACCGCCTCGAAATAGAGCGCCCGCATGTCGCTCATGGTGAAGTCGGAGAGCTTGTTGATGTCGAACGGCGCCTCGGCGCCCGAGAACAGGTTGGCCAGGAAGGCGCGCAGCCAGGTATTGCCGGACTTTGGATAGGAGGCGAGCCAGATGATGCCGCTGCTCATGGCAGGTAGCCGAAAGCGCCCATGACCTCACGATGCGCCTCGATGATCGCGGCGGCCTGCGCCGGTTGCAACGCATCCTGCCAGGCCCCGGCCTCGCCGCGGCGAAAGAACGCGTTGCCGGCCGGGCCGCGCTCGCGGAAGCCGTGCGCGCTCTCCTGACGCTTGAGCTCCTCGAACGAGGAAAAGCGGACGGCCCGCTTCAGCTCGGCGCGCGAGACCTCGAGGCCGAGATGGCGGGACACGGCGCGGAAGGTCGCCGCTGACCCCTCGAGCATGTCCTCGTAGCGGACCACATGCGCGTTCAGGCCCGGGGCCTGGGTCCAGCTTCTCACGTGCTGGCTCCAGGTGCCCAGGTAGGAAAATGCCGAGCGCTCGACCGTCGCCAGCACATTATCGGGCGAGGCCATGGCGACGATGACGTCGTCGACCGCCATGGCGAAGTGATGCGCATAGGAGACTGCGACGTCCAGCGGATTGCGGATCAGGTAGACGGCGCCCTTGGTGACCTCCGGCGTGATCGTCGGCACCCCGTCCCTGACGGCGATGGCGTTGTGTGTCTTGACATAGACCAGGCCCGTGCGCTGGCGCGAGATCAGCCTGTGCACGGCGGGCCGCAGCTGGTGGATGCGCTCCGTCGACAGTGCTTCGAACGGCTGGCCGGAGACGCGCTCGAACAGGGATGCCCTGGTATCGCTGAAGCCGAACTCACGCAACGTATTGATGTCGTAAGGCCTGTCGCTGTCCGAACTCAGGTTGGCGAGAAAGACCCGCAGCCAGGTGTTGCCGGACTTCGGATAGGAGGCGAGCCAGACGATTCTCGACACTTCCGGTCTCTTACGGCAGGTAGTCGAAGCGCTGCATGACCTCGCGGTGCGCCTGGACCAGCCGCTCGACCCGCGCCGGGCTCAGCGCCTGGCGCCACTGCTCGGCCCGGCCGGCGCGAAAGAAGGCCTCGGAGCTGCGGCTCTTCTCGCGAAAGCCATGCCGGCGTTCCTGCTTCTTCACCTCCTCGAAAGTTGAGAAGCGAATCGCGCGGCGCAGCCTGGCCCTGGGCGCATCGACGCCGAGGAAGCCCGCGATCGCCGCGAAGGCGGCATTGGGATCATCCAGCATGTCCTCGTAGCGCACGATATGACGCTTCAGGCCCGGCGCCTCGCACCAGCTCAAGACGTGGCTCGACCAGTCCCCGAGGTACTGGAACACCGACTGCGGCTGGGTCAGGATCCGGTTCTCCGGCGAGCACATGGCCTCGACCGCATCGGCGATCGCAATGCCGTAGTGGTCGGCATAAGAGACCGAAACATCCAGCGGATTGCGGATGACATAGATGGCGCCCGCCGTGAACTCGGGCGTGATCATCGGAACCTCGTTCCAGACGGCGATGGCATTATGCGTCTTCACGAAGACGGTGTCCCGGCGCAGGCTGGCGATCAGCCGATGCACCTTGGGCCGCAGCCGATGCAGGGCCGCATCGTCAAGCGCGGCCAGCGGCTTGCCGGCGACCTTCTCGTAGAGGTCGGCCGACATCTCGCCGTAGAAGTGCCGGCTCAACGCGTTGATGTCGAAAGGCTTGCTTGAATTGGCGAACAGGTTGGCCAGAAAAACCCTGAGCCAGGTGTTGCCCGACTTCGGATAGGAGGCCAGCCAGAGAATTCCCGACATCGGCCGAACCTAAGGCAGATAGCCGTGCCGCGCCATGACCTCGCCGTGGGTCGAGACGATGCGGTCGATCTGGGCCGCATTTAAGGTCCGGCGCCACTGCCCGGCCTCGCCCGAGCGAAAGAACGCCTCGCTGTGGCGGCTGCGTTCATGGAAGCCCGCCGACGCCTCCTGCGTCTTCAAGACCCGGAACGAGGAACGGCGGATGGCCCGGGCGAGCCGGCTGCGCTTCGGCGCAATCCCGAGGAACTTGCCAATGGCGCCGAACGTCACCTGCGGTCGCGCCAGCAGGTCCTCGTAACGGACGACGTGGAGCGCGAGCCCTGGCGCCCGCAGCCAGCTTTGCGCGTGATCGCACCATCGCCCGAGGAACTGGAAGACGAGCTTCTCCGTCGTCGGCGTACGGTTATCCTCACGCGCCATCTGCTCGATGGCCCGGTCGATCGTCAGCCCGTGATGATCGGCATAGGAGATGACGACGTCGAGCGGATTGCGGATGACATAGATGGCGTTGCGGGTGACCTGTGGCGTGACGATGGGGATGTTGAACAGGTTGACCAGGGCGTTATGCGTTTTCACCAGGTTCGGGTCGCGGTCCAGGGCGGCGAGGGCGCGATGCACGCTCGGCCGCAACTCCTGCACCTGCTGCTCCGAAAGCGCGCTCAGCGGCTTCTGCGCAATCTGCTGGAACAGCCCGCCAGCCATCTCGCCGTGCGAGAAATACGGTAGCTTGTTGATCTCGATGGCCTGGGCGCCGTCGCTCAGATAATTGGCCAGGAAGGCGCGCAGCCAGGTGTTGCCCGACTTCGGATACGAGGCCAACCACGTGATCTGCGCCACGGCTCCGGCTCCAAGAGCGAATCAGCGCGCCATCTTTGTCGCGCGGCGCCCTGGTGGCAAGACCGTTCCGATGGCCGTTCGCATTGCATTACTCGATCAGACGGAGTCGGCAATAGGTTGCTGACAAGCTCCGTCATTGCCGCGAAAGCGGGAATCCAGTGTTTTCCATGAGCTGCTGGACCCCCGCTTTCGCGGGGGTGACGGCGAAAATGCAGCCGGCTCGACTCATTCACACGCTCGAAAGCGGGAATGACGAGTACGGGAACGCTCGGCCGCGAATCACAACCCTTCTACACACTCTTACGCGGTAGCGACATCACTTGGCGTGGCTCCGTAAGCGGAGACCGACGCGCCCCCAAAAAGAAGGAGCGGCCGAAGCCGCTCCTCCCGAATCCGAGGTATGCCGGCCGGATCAGAACGAGACCTTCATACCGCCGACGACGGCGAAGCCGTCATTGTCAAATTCACCGGCGGCCAACCCGGCGGCGTTCGTCTCCGCTTCGTAGTCGATCCAATAGACCGAACCGTGAAGCGAGACGCCCGGACCTAAGGAATACTTGACACCAAGCTCCACTATGTCCCTCTCGTCCTCGGCGGAATCCGCGACAAGGCCCTCGCGTTCGCCGTGGGCATAGACCAGGCTGACGCCCCAGGGGCCGGTCGCGTACGAGCCGCCGACGGCCCATCCCATGTTCTCGTTGGAGAACGTGCCCCCGCCCGTGTCCATGGCGTCATAGTGATCGCCGTAATAGCCGCCGATGGAGAAGCCGCCGAAACCGATCTTGGCGCCGACGATGACCGCCTTCGGATCGTCGCCGGTGTTGCCCGCCGGCTTCTCGGCGAAGGCATAGCCGCCCGAGATGGCGACCGAGACCTGGTCGAACTTCTGCACGTAGTTGGCGCCGAGCGAGACGATGTTCTCGATCGAGGCGTCGGTCACCGCGGTGAGGCCGTTCACGTCCTGGCTAAGGCAGTTGGCGCTGTACGAGGCGCCGAACTGGAAGCCGGAGAAGCGCGGCGTGAAGTAGGTCAGCTTCTTGTCGTCGTTGCAGCTGCCATCGACTTCGATGTTGGCCGAGCCCCATGGCGTGCGGAAGGGGTTTGCGCCGGTCGCAAAGATGCTACCTCCCCCAGCTTGGCCGCCGGCGTTGATCCACTGCGACGAGTCGCCCGAGAGCGTCGTCACGCCGAACTGGTCGGGGCCGTAACCCATCAGGTACATGGCCGAGTTCTCGGAGCCGAAGACGATCTGGCCCCAGCTCGCGGTCAGGCGCAGATACGACTCGTCGATCTGGTCGCCGGAGGTGTTGCCCTCGAGCTCGACCGCGTATTGCACCTTCAAGCCGTTGTCCAAGGTGGCGATGGCGTTGAAATGCACTTCCGAATCCGACGAGAAGCCGGCGTTGTTGAACTCGGCACCGGCGCCCGGAGGACCATCGGTCGTGTCCTCGTCCTGGTCACTGAAGCCGAACCATTGCTCCATGTAACCGTTCAGCGATGCCTCGAGCCCAGCGGCGTTGGCGGGCCCGGCCATCAGCGTACCGGCGGCCACCAGGGCCGTGGTACCGTATAGAAGCCTCTTCATTAAGGTCTCCCCTCTTAAAACTGCAGTTGGATACCCGGTCTTCTGTACTAACGCGAGCCCTGCACCACACGGGTACGCCTGGCCAGCGCTGCAACTAAACCCCGCGACCTCGCCAAGGTCAAGCAAGAGCGAGGGCCGACTGTAGCGAATTCCCCGCACTGTTGCGTGTAAGACACATCGGCGGAAAGCTCTCGGATTCGAATGGCTTACGCCTTGGACACCGATGTTTTGCGCAATCTGGATGCAGGGCCAAGCGCCGCCGCGCGCGGGCCCCGCCCATGCCCGACCGTCATGTTCCGTTGCCGCCTCGCGGCGCTTCTCGACCTTCGCGGTCGACGAATGCGAAACCAAGTTCGGACTTCGCTACCGTGACCCTGGAGGGCGACCCGTGGCCGCGGTGGCTGCGCCCTTGTTCGGCTTGGCTTAATGCTTGTTCTCGGCCACAGCCTCTGTTAGACGAAACGCCGAAACGGGGCTATTGTCGGCGCCTGCGGAGGCTGGAGTCCGACCCTTCCGGACGGATCAAACGACACAGTGGAAACAGCGGCGATGAATCGACGACAAGGGTGGCGGGCAGGCGCGGCCTGCGTGGCGTGGGCGTTCCTGGGTGTGAGCTTGGTCGCCTGTTCCGGCGTGGACAGCAAGGCGCAGTATCCCGAGCGGCGCGACGACCGGGTGATTCCGGCGCCGGCTAGCCAGCGCGAGACGATCTTCGGGCCCGGCGGCTTCAGCTTTTTCACCCTGGGCGACACCGGCAAGGAAAAGCAGCCGGCCGACGGCAGCGGCGGCGGCATCGCCGTCAACAGCTATCTCTGGCGCGCCTCGCTCGACACCATGTCGTTCATGCCGCTGGCCTCGGCCGATCCGTTCGGCGGCGTCATCATCACCGACTGGTACAGCCCGCCCGAGACCCCGGGCGAGCGCTTCAAGGCCACCGTCTACATCCTCGAGCGCCAGCTTCGCGCCAACGGCGTCAGGGTCGCGGTCTTTCGTCAGACCCGCGAGGGCGCCAGCGACTGGCGCGACGTCGCCACCGCCCAAGAGACCGCGATCGCGCTCGAAAACGCGATCCTGACGCGGGCCCGCCAACTGCGCGTCAGCGCGGTCGCCAGCGAGTGAGGCCGGCGGAGGCCGACCCGGTCGCGCCCTGTCGTCGCAAGAGCCGCCGGCGCCGTCCCTGCGGTTGTCGATGAATGACGGATAAGCAAGTCATGTCGCGTTACAGCGCCAGCGAGATCGAAGCCAAGTGGCAGCGGCGGTGGGAGGCCGAACGGACATTCGTCGTCGAGGCCGATCCGGGCCGCGAGAAGTACTACGTCCTGGAGATGTTTCCTTACCCCTCCGGGCGCATCCACATGGGCCACGTGCGCAACTACACCATGGGCGACGTGATCGCGCGCTACAAGCGGGCCCGGGGTTTCAACGTGCTGCACCCGATGGGCTGGGACGCCTTCGGCCTGCCGGCGGAGAACGCGGCGCTGGAGAACAAGGTGCATCCGGCGACCTGGACCCACGAGAACATCGCCCACATGCGCGCGCAGCTGAAGTCGATGGGCCTGTCTCTCGACTGGAGCCGCGAGATCGCCACCTGCGATCCCGGCTACTACCGCCACGAGCAGAAGATGTTCCTGGATTTCCTGCAGGCCGGCCTGGTTTACCGGCGGGAATCCTGGGTCAACTGGGACCCGGTCGAGCGGACCGTGCTGGCCAACGAGCAGGTCATCGACGGCCTCGGCTGGCGCTCCGGCGCGCCGGTGGAGCGGCGCCAGCTGGCGCAGTGGTTCCTGCGCATCACCGCCGAGGCCGAGGCGCTGTTGGCCGGCCTCGACGAGCTCGAGCGCTGGCCCGAGAAGGTGCGCCTGATGCAGCGCAACTGGATCGGCCGCTCCGAGGGCGCCCGGCTGCGCTTCGCGCTCGAAGGCCGGGATCGGAGCATCGAGGTTTTCACCACCCGCCACGACACCGTCTTCGGCGCCACCTTCCTCGCCCTCTCGCCCGATCACCCGTTCGCGCAAGGGCTGGCGGCGGACGACGCCGCGCTTGCCGCCTTCATCCGCGAATGCCGGCAGGGTGGCACCAGCGAGGCGGCCATCGAGACGGCCGAGAAGCGCGGCTATGACACCGGCATCCGTGCCCGACATCCGTTCCGCGACGGCGTGGACCTGCCGGTCTACGTCGCCAACTTCGTGCTCATGGAGTACGGCACCGGCGCCATCTTCGGCTGCCCCGGCCACGACCAGCGCGATCTCGACTTCGCCCGCGCCTACGGCCTGCCGGTGATCCCGGTGGTGGCGCCCGAGGGGGTCGACGCGGCCGCCTTTGAAATCGGCGACGAGGCCTATGTCGGTCCCGGGCGCATGATCAACTCCGGCTTCCTCGACGGCCTCGAGGTCGAGGCCGCCAAGGCCGAGATCGCCCGGCGCGCCGAGGCCGGCGGCTTCGGCGAGGCGACGGTGACCTATCGCCTGCGCGACTGGGGCGTCTCGCGCCAGCGCTACTGGGGCTGCCCGATCCCGGTGATCCACTGCGAGGCCTGCGGCATCGTCCCGGTGCCCGAGGCCGACCTGCCGGTGACCTTGCCCGAGGACGTCGATTTCGAGCGTCCGGGCAACCCGCTGGACCGCCACCCGAGCTGGAAGCACGTCGCCTGCCCGAGCTGCGGGGCCAAGGCCCGGCGCGAGACCGACACCTTCGACACCTTCATCGATTCGGCCTGGTACTTCGCCCGCTTCTGCAGCCCCGAGGCCAATTCTCCGGTCGAGCGCCAGGCGGTGGACTACTGGCTGCCCGTGGACCAGTACATCGGCGGCGTCGAGCACGCGATCCTGCATCTGCTCTATGCGCGGTTTTATACCCGGGCGATGCAACGCTGCGGCTATCTCTCGGTGGCCGAGCCCTTCGCCGGCCTGTTCACCCAGGGCATGGTCTGCCACGTCACTTACCGGGACGCGAAGCGCAACTGGGTGCTGCCGAGCGAGGTGGAGCGGCGCGGCGAGGCCTTCGTCATTGTCGGCAGCGGCGAGCCGGTGACGCCGGGGCGCTCGGTGAAGATGAGCAAGTCGCGCAAGAACGTGGTCGACCCGGAGGAGATCATCGAGCGTTACGGCGCCGACACCGCGCGCTGGTTCATGCTCTCCGACAGTCCACCCGAGCGCGACATGGAATGGACCGACGCCGGCGTCGAGGGCGCCCGGCGATTCACGCAGCGGCGGTGGCGGATGCTGGGCGAATCTCTCGCGGTGCTGCCGCCGGCCGGCACGGCGCCGCCGCAGGCGTTCGGCGAGGCCGCCGTGGCGCTGAGGCGCGTCACCCACCGGGCGATCCAGCGGGTCACCGAAGACATCGAAGGCTTCCGCTTCAACGTCGCCGTCGCCCGCATTCACGAGCTGGCCAACGCCGTGGCCGAATTCGCGGCCGGGGACGAGGCCGAACGCTGGGCCCTGCGCGAAGCGCACGAAAGCCTGATCCGGCTGGCTATGCCGATGATGCCGCATTTGGCGGAGGAGCTGTGGCAGCAGCTCGGCCATCGCACCATGCTGGCGGACAGTCCCTGGCCCGAGGCGGACCCGGCGCTGCTGGTCGATGACACCGTCACCGTGGCCGTGCAGGTCAACGGCAAGCTGCGCACCACGCTGCAGCTGGTGCGCGATCTGGACGAGGGCGCGGTCCGCAGCGCCGCGCTGGCCGACGAGCGCGTCCGACGTGCCCTCGACGGCCGCGATTTGCGCAAGGTCATCGTCGTCCCCAACCGGATCGTGAACATCGTTGCGTAGACTCGGCCCCGCTCTCCTTCTCGGTCTGGCGATTCTGGCGGCCGGCTGCGGCTTCGAGCCGCTGTACGGCCAGCGCCGGGGCGACGCCGGCACGACCGCGCAGCTGGCGGCGGTCGAGGTCGCTGCCATTCCCGACCGCCTCGGGCAGCAGGTCCGCAACCGCCTGCTCGAGCTGCTGGCGCCGCGTGGCGGCCAACGGCGGCCGCGCTACCGCCTCGATGTCCAGTTGCGGCAGGAGAAGACCGGCCTGCTGGTCGAATCGGATGACACCGCTTCGCGCATCAACCTGACCCTGTCGGCGAATTTCGCCCTCACCGACCTGCGGAGCCGCGAGCCGGTCTTCGACGGCCGCACCCGCACCATCGCCGCCTACAACATCACCCGCGCCGACTATGCCAACTTGGTGGCCGAGCGCGACGCCGGCCGCCGCGCGGCGGAAACGGTCGCCGAGGAGATTGCCGCCCAGCTCGCAGTTTTCTTCAAACGCCAACAGGAGGCCCGGCAATGAGCACGAGCCTGCCGTGAAGCTGAGCCCCGCCGCGATCCAGGGCTTCCTCGCCGACCCCGACCCGAAGGTCGCAGCCGCGTTGTTTTATGGCCCGGATCGGGGCCTCGTGCGCGAGCGGGCGCAGGCGCTGGTTTCATTTATAGTAGAAGATATATCTGACCCTTTCAATGTTTCCGTGTTAAGGTCGGAAGCGCTGGAGGCGGACGCCGCGCGACTTGCGGACGAGGTCGGCGCCCTGTCGCTGGCTGGCGGCCGCCGCGTGGTCTGGGTCCAGGGCGCCGCCCAGGGCTTGGCCGAGCCGCTGAGCGAGGTTCTCGAGACGATCGCGGCCGAGAGCACGCTGCTGGTGGTCGAGGCCGGGGAGCTGGCGCCGCGCGATCGGTTGCGCAAGCTGTTCGAGGCGGCGGACGGCGCCGTCGCTTGCCCCTGCTATCTCGACGAGGGCGGCGATCTGGAGGCGGTCATCAGCCGCGCGCTCGCCGAGGCCGGCTGCGCGGTCGAGCCGGCGGCACTGTCCTATCTGACCGACAACCTGGGCAGCGATCGGCTGCTGACCCGCAACGAGCTGGCGAAGCTCGCATTGTACAAGGCCGGCGATCCAACCCCGATCCGGCTCGAGGAGGCCGAGGCCTGCATCGGCGATGGCGCGCCCTACCTGGTCGACGATGCCGTGCTCGCCGCCGCCAGCGGCGATCAGCGCGCCCTCGACCGTGCCCTTGGTCGCTGCTTCGAGGCCGGCGAATCGCCGATCGGCATCCTGCGCGCCGTTATTCGGCATTTTCAGCGCCTGCATCTCGCCGCCGGGCGAATCGCCCGCGGCCATTCGCCGCAGCAGGCCGTGGGCGGGCTGCGACCGCCGGTCTTCTTCAAGCAACGGCCTCTGGTGCTGGGCCAGCTGCGCCAGTGGTCGCTGGCCCGCTTGGGCCAGGCCCTTGAACTTCTCTTGGAAGCGGAAGTTCAGTGCAAATCGACCGGCATGCCGGAACAGGCAATCTTGAGCCGGGCGCTGATGCGGCTCGCCCAGGCGGCCCGCGCCGGCGGAGCCTGAGTCGGCTGGACCGCAGCGCCGCTTCGGCGTTGTGCTGCTGGCTCAGTCCCAGAAGCTGGCCTCGCCCCGGCGCAGGCGTTTTTCCACTTCGTCGAGCTGCTCCAGCGTCTTGTAGTGGACGCGCACCTCGCCGCCGGCGCCGCCCCGGTCGATGAGCTCGACCTTGAGGCCGAGGGCCTGCGAGAGCTCGCCTTCCCAGGCCCGCGTGTTCGCGTCGGCCGGCGGCGTTTCCGCCATCGCCTTGGCGGCGCGCGGCGGCCGCGTCAGCTGCTCCGCCTGGCGCACGTTGAGGCCACGCGCCAGGATGCGCTGGGCCAGCGCCGCCGCGTCCTCGCGGCCGACCAGCGCCCGCGCGTGCCCGGCCGAGAGCCGTCCGTCCTGCAGCATCTCGCGCACCTCCTCGGGCAGGCCCAACAGCCGCAACGTGTTGGCGACGTGGCTGCGGCTCCTGCCGACCGCCTGCGCCACCGCTTCCTGGGTTTGGCCGTGGTCGTCGACCAGGTGACGGTAGCCTTCGGCCTCCTCGAGCGCCGTCAGGTCCTGGCGCTGCAGGTTCTCGATCAGCGCCAGCTGTAGGGCCTCGGCATCGCTGACCTCGCGCACCACCACCGGAATTGCGTGCAGGCCGGCGACCTGCGCCGCCCGCCAGCGCCGCTCCCCGGCGACGATCTCGTAAGCCCGGCCAAGCTGGTCGAGACGGCGCACCAGCACCGGCTGCAGCACGCCGTTGGCGCGGATCGAGGCCGCCAGCTCCTCCAGCTCGGCGGCATCGAAGCGCCGGCGCGGCTGCGCCGCGCTCGGCCTCAGCCATTCGACCGGCACCTCGCGGCTGCCGCGTCGCCCCTCGCTGAGCGCCGGCTCGGGCGCCTCGTCCTGCAGCAGCGCCGACAAGCCGCGCCCTAAGCCACGCCGCCGATTTTTCTCCATCAGGCCACCCTCAAGCTTGCATCGCGCCGCAGCATCTCGCTGGCCAGGCGCATGTAGGCCAGGCTGCCGGCGCAGTGATGGTCGTAAAGCAGCGCCGGCACCCCGTGCGAAGGCGCCTCCGAGATGCGGACATTGCGCGGGATCACGGTCTCGTAAACCTTGTCGCCAAGGTGGCCGCGGACGTCGGCGGCGACCTGCCCCGCCAGGTTGTTGCGTCCATCGAACATGGTCAGGACGATGCCTTGGATCTCCAGGGCCGGATTGTAGGCGCGCTTCAGTCGCTCGATCGTCCCCATCAGCATGCTCAGGCCCTCCAGGGCGAAGAACTCGCACTGCAACGGCACCATTACCGAATCGGCGGCGACCAGGGCGTTTATGGTCAACAGGCCGAGCGACGGCGGACAGTCGATGAACAGGTAATCGAAACCCTCGGCCCCCGGCAGCAGCGCGTCGCGCAGCCGAAAACTGCGGCGCTCCAAGTCGATGAGCTCGATCTCGGCGCCGGAGAGATCGGCGGTCGAGGGCACCACGAAAAGGCCCGGCACGGCGGTGTCCTGAATCGCTTCCGCGAGCGGGGCGAAGCCCATCAGCAGCTCGTAGCTGCCGGTCTGACGGCTGGCGCGGGCGATGCCCAGGCCCGTACTGGCGTTGCCTTGCGGGTCTAGATCGACGATCAGCACGCGCTTGCCGACGGCGGCGACCCCGGTCGCCAGATTGATCGCGGTGGTGGTCTTGCCGACGCCGCCCTTCTGGTTGGCGACGGCGACAATGCGCGGGGCTTTCCCTGTGGGCACGACCGCCAGAGCTTCACTGGGCCCCATCAGTTCAGGCACGGGATACCTCCGTCAGGTGCAGGATCGTCCCGGTTGGATCACTGATGCTGCGATATCTCTCAACCCTCATATTCCAACATCTAGCGGCATTGGTCAATTCAACTTCGACATCTTGTCCCTTCCACAGCCAGAGTTCGGTCTCGGCCGTAAGCAGCGGCGCCGCCAGCGCAAGCAGTCGCGGCAGCGGCGCCAGCGCCCGGGCGGTGATCGTGGCCGCATCGGTTTTGGGCAAGGCTTCGATCCGCTGGTTCAGCACCACCGCCGCGGCATCGCTCAGCCGCGCCGCCTCAGCCAGGAACGCGGCCTTGCGCCGATCGCTTTCCACCAGCCGCACCTGGCCCAGGCCGAGCAGGACCAGCACCAGGCCGGGGAAGCCGGCGCCGCTGCCGAGGTCGTACCAGGGCGACGCCAGCCGTTCGCGGTGGCGCGCGAGTTGGGCCGAATCGAGGACGTGGCGGCGCCAGAGGTCGTCGAGCGAGCGGCGAGCCACCAGGTTGATCCGCGGCTGCCATCTCTCCAGCAGAGCGATATACCGCTCGAGCGGTGTCCACGTTTCACGTGAAACGTCGAGCAGCCGGCGCGCCGCCTCCGAGTCCAGGCGCGGCCGCCGGGCCATCGTCAGGCGACGCGGCGGAGCTTACCGCGCCGCGCCCGGCTGAGAAGCGCCGTCAGCGCCGCCGGAGTGATGCCGGGAATGCGCTGGGCGGCGCCCAGGGTCGCCGGCCGGTGCGCCTTGAGTTTCTCGCGCGCCTCGTTCGACAGGCCGCCGACGCTGTCGTAGTCGAGATCGTCCGGCAGCTGCAGGCTTTCCTCCCGGCGGAAGGCGGCGATATCCGCATCCTGCCGGTCGAGATAGCTGTTGTAACGGGCCTCAATCTCCAGCTGCTCGGCGACGGCAGGCGGAAAAGCGGCGAATTCCGGCCAGATCGCCGCCAAGCTTGCGATGCTCACCTCAGGATACGCCAGGATGTCGTGGACGCTTCTGCGTTGGCCGTCGAGGTTGACCGGAACGCCGTGGGCGCGCCAGGCGTTCGGGCTGAGGGTCAGGCGGCGGACCAGCTCGCGCGCCGCCGTCAGGGCCTCCGCCTTGGCCCGGAACGCCGTTTGCCGGGCCGAGCCGACGCTGCCCAGCTTCAGACCCAGCGGGGTCAATCGCAGGTCGGCGTTATCGGCGCGCAGCAGCAGCCGGTACTCGGCCCGCGAAGTGAACATGCGGTAGGGCTCATTGGTGCCGCGGCTGACCAGGTCGTCGATCATCACGCCGATGTAGGCGTCGGCGCGGTCGAGCACGAAGACATCACGACCGCCGGCGGCGAGGGCCGCGTTGAGGCCGGCGATCAGGCCCTGCGCCGCCGCCTCTTCATAGCCCGTGGTGCCGTTGATCTGGCCGGCCAGGTAGAGCCCGCGAACCGCCCTCACCTCCAACCCCGGCGTCAGTTCGCGCGGATCGACGAAGTCGTACTCGATGGCATAGCCGGGCCGACGCATCACCGCCGCTTCCAGGCCGACGATGCGCTTCAGCAGCGCCTCCTGGACCTCGCGCGGCAGCGAGGTCGAGATGCCGTTGGGATAGACGGTGTCGTCGTCCAGGCCTTCGGGCTCGAGAAAGATCTGGTGCCGCTCGCGGTCGGCGAAGCGCACCACTTTGTCCTCGATCGAGGGACAATAGCGCGGCCCCGTCGATTCTATTTGGCCCGAGTACATCGGCGCGCGATCGAGATTGCCGCGGATCAGCGCGTGGACCTCGGGGTTGGTGTAAGTAATGTGGCAGTCGACCTGGGGATTGCGCAGCGATTCGGTCAGGAAGGAGAATGGGACCGGCACCGGGTCGCCGGGCTGCGCCGCCAAGCGGTCCCAATCGATGCTGCGCCCGTCGAGGCGCGGCGGCGTGCCGGTCTTCAGCCGGCCCATCCGCAGGCCGAGGCCATAAAGCGTCTTCGAGAGGCCGACCGCGGGGGCCTCGCCGATGCGCCCGGCCGGCCAGGATTCGGTGCCGAGATGGATGCGCCCGCGCAGAAAGGTGCCCGTGGTCAGAACCACCGTGCCGGCGCGGATTTCCTCGCCGGCGGCCGTCCTCACCCCCACGGCCCGGCCATTCGCCAGCAGCAGATCCTCGACCGCCGCGGCGCGCAGCGTCAGGTTCGCCGTCGCCGCCAGCTCGCGCTGCATGGCCCGGCGGTAGAGCTTGCGGTCGGCCTGAGCGCGCGGACCGCGAACCGCCGGTCCCTTGCGCCGGTTCAGTAGGCGGAACTGGATGCCGGCGGCGTCGGCGACGCGGCCCATGACCCCGTCCAGGGCATCGATTTCGCGCACCAGATGCCCCTTGCCAAGGCCGCCGATGGCCGGATTGCAGGACATTTCGCCGATGCTCTCCAGCCGGTGCGTCAGCAGCAGGGTGCGGGCGCCCAACCGGGCCGCGCCCGCGGCCGCCTCGACGCCGGCATGACCGCCGCCGATTACCAGCACGTCATAACCAGACATGAGCGTCCCTTCGCCTCCCCACCCTGAACAGCCGCCGATATTTAGTTTCTGCCCACGACAATGTCAAAATCGAGCCCGGCGACGTTTCACGTGAAACACCATATGACCCATCATTTGCCGATACAAAACGACGAAAACACAATATCTAGTATGTCTTCGACGTCGATCCGGCCCGTGATCCGACCCAACTCGCGCCCTGCGAGGCGCAGATCCTCGCCGGCCAGCTCGATTTCGCTGGCGGCCGCGGCGCGCCGCAACGAGGCCAGCGCCGCTTGCAGGGCCGCGCGGTGCCGGGCCCGGGTCAGCGTCGGCGTCGCCCCGGTATCGAGGCGGGCGCGCACCGCGGTCTCGAGGGCGCGCTCCAGCTCGGCCAGGCCGACCCCGGTCTTGACCGAGACCGCCAGCGCCGGGCGCCCGGCGACTCGCTGCGGCGCTGCGGCGAGGTCGGTCTTGTTGACGACGATCAGGGCCTCCTCGCCGATCAGTCCGCCGACCGCGGCGGCGCCGGCTTCAAGTGCCCCGGCATCCAAAACCAGCAGCCTCAGATCCGCCGCCTCGGCCCGCGCCTTGGCGCGCCGCACGCCCTCGTCCTCGATCTCGTCCAGGGCCTCACGAAGGCCCGCGGTATCGGCCAGAATCGCCGGATAGCCGCCCAGTGCCAGATGCACCTCGATGACGTCGCGGGTGGTGCCCGCGGTGCTGGAGACGATTGCCGCCTCGCGCCGCGCCAGCGCGTTCAACAGGCTGGACTTGCCGACGTTGGGCGGGCCCAGAATGGCGATGTAGAGGCCCTCGCGCAGGCGCTCCCCGCGGTGCGAATCATCCAGATGCGCCGCGAGCTCATCCGCGAGAGCCGCAATCTCGCCCGAGGCGGCCGCCAACAGTCCCGCCGGCACATCGGCTTCGTCGGCGAAGTCGATCTCGGCCTCGACCTCGGCCTGGATGCGGATCAGCCGCTGGCGCCAGCTCTCGTAGAGGCCGCCCAGCGCGCCCGCCAGCTGGCGCAGGGCCTGGCGGCGCTGCGCCGCGGTCTCGGCGGCGACCAGGTCGGCCAGACCCTCGGCCTCGGTCAGGTCCATCTTGCCGTTGAGGAAGGCGCGCCGGCTGAATTCGCCCGGCTCGGCCGGCCGCAGGGCAAGTGCCGTAAGCGCGTCTGTGACGCCAGAAATGACAGCAAGTCCCCCGTGAAGATGCAGCTCGACAACATCCTCGCCAGTGAAGCTTGCCGGACCGGGAAACCACAGCACCAGCGCCCTGTCCAGGCTCTCGCCGTCGACGGGCGTGCGCAGCTCGGCAAGGGTAGCGCGGCGCGGCGCCGGCAGCGCCGGCAGTCCGGCGAGCCGCTGCAGCGCCCCGCCCGCGCCCGGGCCGGAGAGGCGCATGATGGCGACCGCGGTCTGGCCGCGGGCGCTGGCCAAAGCGAAAATGGTGTCGGCGCCGCTCATGCCGGCCGCGAGCGGGCTACCGGCAGGCTCAGTCCGCGGCCTCGCCCAGCTGCTCGGGTCTGAGCGCTCCCTGATCGGGGTGCAGCAGCAGGCGCGCGACCCGGCCGCCGCCGATGACGTGGCTCTCGAGGATCTGGTCGACGTCGGCCATGCTGCGATAGTTGTACCAGACGCCCTCCGGATAGATCACCATCGTCGGTCCCAGTTCGCAGCGGTCGAGACAGCCGGCTATGTTGACCCGCACGCCCTCGAGTCCCAGCTCCTTGACCCGCGCCTTCATGTAGTTGCGCAAGCGCACCGAGTCCTTGGCCGTGCAACAGCCGCGCGGATGGCCCTCAGGCCGCTCGTTGGTGCAGCAGAAGATATGGCGGTTGTAGTAAGGCTTCGGGTCTTGCCGGGCGTCGCTCATCGCCGTCGCGTCCTACTCCTGCTTCTTCTGTGCCCCGCCGGCCGCCGTCGTGGCCGCGCCCCAGAACATCTTCTGCAGCCGCTCGAAGCCTTCCAGCCCCGCCGGCATCCAGGTCTTCATCAATGTCTCGGGGTCGGAGTTGGCGAGCGCCTCGCGCATCCGCTCGGCCAGCGCCTGCGTCAGCTCCGCGTGCAGCGGCGACAGTTCGGGCAGGCCGAAGAAGCTGCGGGCTTCCTCCGGCGTGCACTCGATATCGATGCGCAGTTTCATCTCCACCGGCCCTCGTGTTAGCTTGCCGCCCGGCGCCCGACACCCTATGGCAGAGCCGAACGGCGTGCAACGTCGAGCGCCTCGGCCGCCGGAACGGAGCCAGATGAGCCGCAACCAGCTCGACCGCGAGACCAGCCCCTATCTCCTGCAGCACCGCGACAACCCGGTGCACTGGCGGCCCTGGAGCCAGCAGGCGCTGGCCGAGGCCCAGGCCGCGGACAAGCCGGTCCTGCTGTCGATCGGCTACGCCGCCTGCCACTGGTGCCACGTCATGGCGCACGAGAGCTTCGAGGATCCCGAAATCGCCGCCGTGATGAACGAGCTCTTCGTCAACATCAAGGTCGATCGCGAGGAGCGCCCCGACCTCGACTCGATCTACCAGAACGCCCTGGCGCTGACTGGCCAGCAGGGCGGCTGGCCACTGACTATGTTCCTGACCCCCGAGGGCGTGCCGTTCTGGGGCGGCACCTATTTCCCCAGCACGCCGCGCTTCGGCCGCCCCGGCTTTCCCGAGGTGCTGCGCCGGGTCGCCGAGGTCTACCGCAACGACCGGGAGTCAGTGGGCAAGAACCGTGACGCCATCCTGGAGGCGTTGCAGAAGCTGGCGGCGCCGCCGGCCGACGCGACCTCGGTGCCGCTCAGCCTCGAGCTCCTGGACCAGGTGGCGCAGCAGCTGACCAAGCAGGTCGACTTCTTCTTCGGCGGCATCGGCGGGGCGCCCAAGTTTCCGCAGAGCGCCGCCTTCGAGCTGATCTGGCGCGCCTATCTGCGCAGCGGCGACCAGCGTTACCGCCAGGCGGTGGAAACGACCCTGGACCAGATGTGCCAGGGCGGAATCTACGATCACCTGGGCGGCGGCTTCGCCCGCTATTCCACCGACGAGCGCTGGCTGGCGCCGCACTTCGAGAAGATGCTCTACGACAATGCCCAGCTGATCGATCTGTTGACCTTGGTCTGGCAGCACACCGGCTCGCCGCTTTACCGCCAGCGTATCGCCGAGACCGCCACTTGGGTGCTGCGTGAGATGATCGCCGAGGGCGGCGGCTTCGCCAGCACGCTGGACGCCGATTCCGAGGGCGAAGAGGGCAAGTTCTACGTCTGGAGCGAGCCGGAGATCGACCAGCTGCTAGGCGCCGACGCGGCAGCCTTCAAGGCGGTCTACGACGTCCGGCCCGGCGGCAACTGGGACGGCAAGACCATCCTCAACCGCTCAGCCGACCTCAAGCTCGGCGATGTGGATGGCGAGGCCCAGCTCGCCGCCGCCCGCCTGCGCCTGCTGAAGGCCCGGGCCGGCCGCATCCGCCCCGGCTGGGACGACAAGGTGCTGGCCGACTGGAACGGACTGATGATCCGCGCGCTGGCCAACGCCGGCGCCGTCTTCGCCGAGCCCACCTGGATGGCCGCGGCGATGCGCGCCTTCGATTTCATTGCCAAGCACATGAGCGAGGCTGACCGCCTGTGGCACAGTCACCGGGCCGGCCGGGCCAGGCACGCCGGCATGCTGGACGACTACGCCAACATGGCCCGCGCCGCCATCGCCCTCTACGAGACCACGGACGAGGAGCGTTACATCGAGCAGGCGTCGGTTTGGGTGGCCACCACAGACCGCCACTTCCGCGACCAGCAACACGGCGGCTACTACCTGACCGCCGACGATGCGACCGACTTGATCACCCGGCCGCGCCATTGCCATGACCACGCGATGCCGGCCGGCAACGCGCTGCTGGCCGAAGCATCGCTCAGGCTTTGGTACCTGACCGGCGAGGCGTCGCACCGCGAACGCGCCGAGCAAATCTTCCAAAGCTTCTCCGGCGAGCTCCGGGGCAACTTCTTTCCGTTGACGACACTGTTGAACGCGGCCGAGCTGGCCCTGGCCCCGGTGCTGACGGTGCTGGTCGGCGGCCGCGACGAGGCCGCAATGCAGCCGCTTCTCGAGGCCGCGCACGGCGCCTCGCTGCCGACCTGCGTGCTCAGCGTCGTCGCGCCGGGCCAGACGTTGCCGGCGAGCCATCCGGCTCACGGCAAGGGCCGGGTGGCGGACAAGCCGACGGCCTATGTCTGCATCGGCGGGAGCTGCTCGCTGCCGGTGACGACGGGCGCGGCCCTGGTCGGGCTGCTGCCGCGCCCGCCCGGAGGGAACTGAGATGCCGCAGCTATCGATGCAAAGCCCGGTCGGCGCGCTGACCTTGAGCGAGGAGGACGGCGCCATCGTCGCCGTCGACTGGGGCTGGGGCCGCGACCAGCAGGCGACGCCGCTGCTCGAACGCGCCCGCGCCCAGCTCGAGGCCTACTTCGACGGCGCCGCCCGCGCCTTCGACCTGCCGTTCCGGCCCCGGGGCACGCCGTTCCAGCAGCGTGTCTGGCAGGCCATGCGGGCGATCCCCTACGGCCGCACCGAGACCTATGGCGAACTGGCGGCGCGCAGCGGCGGCATCGCCCGCGCCGTCGGCACGGCCTGCGGCGCCAATCCGATCCCGATCCTGATCCCCTGCCACCGGGTCGTCGCGCGGGGCGGCCTCGGCGGCTATTCCGGCGACGGCGGCGTCGATACCAAGGTGGCGTTGCTGCGCCTTGAAGGCGTGTTGCTCTGACGTCGTAATCGATTTGCGGGCCCGCAGGCGTGACAAGACTTCGGGCCGCGGTCTACAGTCGGTCCTGCAGAAACAACGACGACGGGGAGGCGCCCAGTGGCAGGCAACGACATCACCATACATTCACCCGACGGCGATTTCACCGGCTACCTGGCGAAGCCCGGCTCCGGCGGCGGGCCGGGTGTCGTCGTCATCCAGGAGATCTTCGGCGTCAACCAGGTGATGCGGCAGCTCACCGACATGTACGCGGCGGCCGGCTACGTCGCGCTATGTCCCGACCTGTTCTGGCGCCAGGAGCCGGGCATCCAGATCACCGACCAGAGCGAAGCCGAATGGCAGCGGGCCTTCGAGCTCTATCAGGGCTTCTCGGTCGACAAGGGCATCGAGGATATCGACGCCACCATCGCCGCGCTGAAGAAGGTCGAGGGCTGCGGCGGCAAGGTCGGCTCGACCGGCTACTGTCTGGGCGGCCTGCTCGCCTATCTGGCCGGCTGCCGCACCGGCGCCGCGGCCTCGGTCGGCTACTACGGCGTCGGCATCGAGCGTCACCTCGGCGAGGCCGCAAATATTCAAGGCGCGGTGATGCTGCACATCGCCGAAGAGGACAAGTTCGTGCCCAAGGAGGCGCAGGCGACGATCCGCGACGGCCTGATCGGCAACGACCGGGTCATCATCCACAGCTATCCCGGCATGGACCACGCCTTTTGCCGGTATGGCGGCGAGCATTACGACGCGGCCGCCGCCGAGCAGGCGAACCAGCGCACGCTCGCCTTCTTCAATCAGCATCTCAAGTAAGACGCCGCCGGCGTCTCCACGGGGGGAGAACAGCACCATGCAAGTCAACGTGATTCGTTTCCACAAGCCCGGCCCCGCCTCGGTCCTGAAATGGGAGAAGGCGGAGCTTGGCCGGCCCAAGGCCGGCGAGGCCCTGGTGCGGCATGCCGCCATCGGCCTCAACTACATCGACACCTATCAGCGCTCCGGGCTGTACCCGCTGGCGATGCCGAGCGGCGCCGGCACCGAGGCCGCGGGCGTGGTCGAGGCGGTCGGGCGCGGCGTCAAGCACGTCAAGCCGGGCGACCGCGTCGCTTACGCCGGCGGCCCCGTCGGCGCCTATTCCGAGGCCCGCATCATGCCGGCCGCCCGCCTGATCAAGCTGCCGCGCGGCATCAGCGACGAGCAGGCGGCGGCGATGATGCTGAAAGGCATGACCACCGAGTACCTGCTCTGCCGCACCTATCCGGTGAAGAAGGGCGAGACCGTGCTGTTCCACGCCGCCGCGGGCGGGGTCGGCCTGATCGCCGGGCAATGGCTGAAGGCGCTCGGCGCCGTCGCCATCGGCACCGCCGGCGGCGCCGCCAAGTGCCGTCTCGCCAAGGCGCACGGCTACGCCCATGTCATCGACTACACCAAGCAGAACTTCGTCGAGCAGGTGAAGCGGCTGACCAAGGGCCAGGGCGTGCCGGTGGTCTACGACTCGGTCGGCAAGTCGACCTGGGACGGCTCGCTCGACTGCCTGGCGCCGCGCGGCGTCCTGGTCTCGTTCGGCAACGCCTCGGGCGCGGTCGCCAGCTTCGCCCCCGGCGTGCTGGCGGCCAAGGGCTCGCTCTACCTGACCCGGCCCTCGCTGATCACCTACACGGCGAGCCGCAAGGATCTCGAGCTCTCGGCCCGCCGCCTGTTCGCCATGGTGACCAGCGGCAAGGTCAAGATCGAGGTCAACCAGCGCTACCCGCTGAAGCAGGCGGCCAAGGCGCACCGCGACCTCGAGGGCCGCAAGACCACCGGCTCCACCGTGCTGATCCCGTAGGCCGTTCGGCCGCTGCCCAAACGACGAAGGCGCCGGGCTTCCCCGGCGCCTTCCGGCTTCTTCGCTCCAGGCGTTTCCTTGGTTCAGGCGTTCATTGAATCGAAGAAGTCCCGGTTGCTCTTGGTGCCCTTGAGCTTGTCCAAGAGGAACTCCATGGCGTCGACCGTGCCCATCGGGTTGAGGATGCGGCGCAGCACCCACATCTTCGACAACTCGCCCTTCTCGACCAGGAGCTCCTCCTTGCGGGTGCCGGACTTGGTGATGTCCATGGCCGGGAAGGTGCGCTTGTCGGAGAGCTTGCGGTCAAGCACGATCTCCGAGTTGCCGGTGCCCTTGAACTCCTCGAAGATGACCTCGTCCATGCGGCTGCCGGTGTCGATCAGGGCCGTCGAGATGATGGTCAGCGAGCCGCCCTCCTCGATGTTGCGGGCGGCGCCGAAGAAGCGCTTCGGGCGCTGCAGGGCGTTGGCGTCGACGCCGCCGGTCAGCACCTTGCCCGAGGAGGGCACCACGGTGTTGTAGGCGCGCGCCAGCCGGGTGATCGAATCCAGCAGGATGACGACGTCGCGCTTGTGCTCGACCAGGCGCTTGGCCTTCTCGATCACCATCTCCGAGACCTGCACGTGGCGCGCCGCCGGCTCATCGAAGGTCGAGCTGATGACCTCGCCGTTGACCGAGCGCTCCATGTCGGTGACCTCTTCGGGCCGCTCGTCGATCAGCAGCACGATCAGGTAGACCTCCGGATGGTTGGCGCTGATCGAATGGGCGATGTTCTGCAACAGCACGGTCTTGCCGGTGCGCGGCGGCGAGACGATGAGCGCCCGCTGGCCCTTGCCCAACGGCGCGGTCAGATCGATGATCCGGACCGAGATGTCGTTGCTCTTGCCGTCGGTGGTGCGTTCAAGATGCAGCCGTTCGGTCGGGAACAGCGGCGTCAGGTTGTCGAAATGCACCTTGTGGCGCGCCGCCTCGGGGTCCTCGAAGTTGATGCGGTTGACCTTGAGCAGGGCGAAATAGCGCTCGCCGTCCTTGGGCGCGCGGATCTGGCCCTCGATGGTGTCGCCGGTGCGCAGGGCGAAGCGGCGGATCTGGCTCGGGCTGACGTAGATGTCGTCGGGGCCGGGCAGATAGTTCGATTCCGGCGCGCGCAAGAAACCGAAGCCGTCCTGCAAGACCTCGAGCACGCCGCCGCCGGTGATCTCCTCGTCCTTGTCCGCGAGCTGTTTCAGGATCGCGAACATCATGTCCTGGCGCCTGAGCGCGCTGGCGTTCTCGACCTCGAGCTGCTCGGCATAGGCCAGGAGGTCGGTCGGGGACTTCTCTTTCAATTCCTGCAAATTCATCGTCAGACCGTTAATCGGATGGGGTGCGGCAGACACGCTTGCGCCTGGCCAATGACTGAAGGGAGTGACGCCGGGGCCCGTTGGGCGATGCGCTGTCGGATGGAGGGACGAAAGGCACGACGCCGGCCGGCGTCTGGCTACACGTTATTTATGACCTAGCATCGAAAACGCCAGAGCGCAACGGGGAAGAGTCGATCCGCCACACCGCCGGGCCGCCATCAGAACGGCCGGACGATGACCATGATGACGATGACGATCAGCAGCACCGTCGGCGCCTCGTTGGCGATCCGATAGAAGCGGGCCGAGCGGCGGTTGCGGTCGGCGGCGAAGTCCTTGCGCCAGCGGGCGAAAAATCCGTGCAGGCCGCTCAACAGCAGGACCGCGGCAAGCTTGACGTAGATCCAGCCCGCTGACCAGTCGATCACGCCCGGCGTCGCCAGCAGCAGCAGGCCGAGGAGCCAGGCCGCGAGCATCGCCGGGTTGATGATCGCGCGCAGCAGCCGGCGTTCCATCACCTTGAAGGTCTCGGACTGGCTGGAGCCGGGCTCGGCCTCGGCGTGATAGGCGAAGAGCCGCGGCAGATAGAGCATCCCGGCGAGCCAGGCGATGACGGCGATGAGGTGCAGCGCCTTGATCCAGGGATAGAAGGGCGCCAGCGCTTCCATCAGGCAACACCTCGCGCCATCGGGCAGTCGCCGCAGGGCGCCGGGCAGACGCGATGGCCCGCCGCCGAGACGACGGCGCCCGCCGGCCGGGCCAGCACCTCGCGCACCAAGCCCGCCAGCCCGGCGATGAAGGGCGCCGCCGTGCCCAGCGCCGGCACCCGGTGATAGGCCGGCACGCCGACGCGCTCGGCCACCGCACGATACTCGATGTCGAGCTCGACCAGGGTCTCGGAATGCTCGGAGACGAAGGCGATCGGCACCACCACCAGCGGCACGCCGTCGCGGCCTGCGCGCTCGATCTCCGCCACCGTCTCCGGGCCGATCCACCGCAGCGGGCCGACCCGGCTCTGGTAGCAGACCCGCCAATCAAGCCCAGGCCACCGCGGCGCGATTGCCGCGGCCACCGCGGCGGCGGTCCGCTCGACCTGCCACTGGTAGGGATCGCCGCCGGCGACGACCTTTTCCGGCAGACCGTGCGCCGAAAACAGCAACCGGGGGACGCCCGCCGTCGCCGCCGCCCGCAACGCCGGTCCGATCAGCGCCGCCTGGGCCTCGACCAGACCCGGCAACAGCGGATAGCAGCAGATCGCGCGCGTGGCCGCCGCCGGTCCGGCCGCGGCCCGCCGCCAGGCCGCCAGCGAGGAGGCGGTGGTAGTCGAGGAGAACTGCGGATAGAGCGGCAGCAGCACGACCTCGTCGGCGCCCCACGCCGCGACCTCGGCCGCCGTCGCCTCGCTCATCGGCCGCCAGTAGCGCATGGCGATGAAGACCTTGACCGTGCCCAGATCGGCCAGCGCCGCCTCCAGCGCCGCCGCCTGGGCCCGCGTCCCTTCCAGGAGCGGCGAGCGCCCGCCGAGATGACGGTAGATCTCGGCCGCGAGCGGAGCCCGCCGGCGCGAGATCAGCTGCGCCAAGCACCAGCGCAAGGGCTTTGGCAGGCGCAAGATCGCCGGATCGTTGAACAGGTTGAAGAGAAACGGCCGAATCGCCTCCGGCCGGTCCGGACCGCCAAGATTGAACAGGACTACCGCTACCCGCGCCATCGCCGGATTCCGTTAGCGGCGCCAGCCGCGCAGCAGCTTGGCCAAGTCATCGACATGTTCGACCGGCGTGTCCGGCAGGATGCCATGCCCCAGGTTGAAAACGAACGGACCCTGCGAAAGTGCCTCCAGGATCGCTTGTGCCGCCCGGTGCATCGCCGGCCCGCCGATCGCCAGCAGGTGGGGATCCAGGTTGCCCTGCACGGGCAGATGCGGCTGCAGCGTCTCGCGGATCCAGTCCAGCGGTAGGGTAGCATCACAACCGACGGCGTCGACCCCACCGGCCGCGGCGAAGCGCCGATAGCCGATCCCCGCTCCGCGCGGAAAGCCGATGATCGGACAGTCGATCCCCGCCGCCCTTAGTCCCTCGATGACGGCCCGCGTCGGTTGCACGCACCAGCGCTCGAACTCGGCCGCCGGCAGCACGCCGGCCCAGGTATCGAACAGCTGCAGCGCTTCGGCCCCCGCCCGCACCTGACCCGCGAGGTAGGTCACGGTCGCCTCCACCAGCAGATCGATCAGGCTGCCAAAGCCCTCCGGATCGGCGAAGGCCCAGCGCTTGATGATCGCGTGCTGGGCGCTGGCGCCACCCTCGACCATGTAGCAGGCGACCGTCCAGGGCGCGCCGGCAAAGCCGATCAGGGCGACATCGCCGGGCAAGCCCCCGGCGACGCGCCGCACCGTCTCGTAAATCGGCGCCAAATGCTCGTCGAGCCGGCCACGGTCCAAGCGTTGGATCGCCGCCGGCGAGCGCACCGGCGTCAACACCGGTCCCTCGCCTTCGACATAGGACAGCGGCTGCCCCAGAGCATGCGGCACCAGCAGGATATCGGCGAACAAAATCGCCGCATCGGGATGGAAGCGCCGGACCGGCTGCAGGGTCACTTCGGCAGCAAGATCGGGTGAATAGCAGAGATCGAGAAAGCTGCCCGCCGCCGCGCGGACGCGGCGATAGTCTTCGAGGTAACGACCAGCCTGGCGCATAAACCAGAACGGGGGCCGGTCCGGAACCTGTCCGCGCAGCGCCGCGAGCAACCGCTTTTCGGTCAGTGGTTTCGAACCTCTGGCTTGGCCTGCCGCTCTCTTTGCCACGTCGGAATCCTAATTCTAATTTCTTTAAGAGAAAGTAGATGTAGTTGATGTACCCTGTGAATCTGGGGGATGCCAGCCTTTCCCCAAGGCTTGCCCGCAATCCACGAAGTTTTAACCATCAACTTCGACGCATGTGGGCGAATCGGGCGGAGCTGGGCATTTATCCGCCGGTCCCTATGATCCTGCGACGAGGTCCGGGGTTTGTGGATGAACCTCGATCAACCGCACGGGCGGCGGGCCGATATGGAGGTCGTCCACACCCCTGTGGGTGAATTCGCTTGGCCCTGGTAGAAGCCGGGAGGGATTCTGAACGGCCGTGAAGAAAAGCCTTGTCGTGCCGCCGAGGCCGGCTTATCCCCATGTCGCTCCGTTTCCACGCACAGCCCTGACGTCATCCGCATCCGTATGACCGAGTTTCATCTTCATCTGATTTCAGATGCCACCGGCGAGACCGTCAACTCGGTGGCCAAGGCGGCACTGGTGCAGTTCGAGGCGGCGGAGCCGATCGAGCACCTCTGGACCATGGTGCGCACGCGCGGGCAGCTGATGCGGGTGCTGGAACGGGTCGCCGAGAACCCGGGCCCGGTGATCTTCACCATCGTTGACCACGTTTTGCGGGATATCCTGATCGAGGAGTGCCGGCGGCGGCAGATCGTCACGGTCTCGGTCCTCGATCCGGTGCTGGCGGCACTCGGCGCCTACCTCGGCGCCGAGGTGCAGGAACGGCCCGGCGGGCAGCATGCGCTCGACGCCGAGTACTTCCATCGTATCGACGCCATGCATTTCTGCCTCAGTCACGACGACGGCCAGAACCTGGAGCGCCTGAACGAGGCCGACGTGGTGCTGGTCGGAGTCTCGCGGACCTCGAAGACGCCGACCTGCATTTACCTGGCCAACCGTGGCATCAAGGCGGCGAACGTGCCGATCATCCCGAAAATGCCACTGCCGCCGACGCTAGAGTGTATAGAGGGACCGATGGTGGTCGGCTTGTCGGCGAGCCCGGAACGCCTGGTACAGATACGCCGCAACCGCCTGCTCTCGCTACAGGAGCGCTCGGAGACCGATTACGTCGACCTGGAATCGGTCAAGCAGGAAACGACCGATGCCCGGCGCATGTTCGCGCAGCACGGCTGGCCGGTAATCGACGTCACCCGGCGCTCGATCGAAGAAACCGCGGCCGCCGTCATCACCCTGCTGACGCGCCGCCGCGGCGCCTAGGCGAGCGGACGGTCTCAGCCGCGCTCGAGGCGGCTCCAGGGAAACTCGATCTCCGGCGCGACGTCATCAACGAGCGGTATTACGTGCTCGCCGACCAGCTCGAGCCAGGGCGCCAGCACGTCCTTGTCCCGCCGGCTGCGCTTCACCGCACGTGCCGCCTGAGTCCGCCGCAGCAGGGCGCGCAACACCATGACCGGTGCCGATCGCTCCTCGGCGGCGACCAGATAGGGCGCAGCGTCAGCGACCCCGGCCGCGTTCATGGCCGCGCGAAAGACGCTCAACTCGCTGCCTTCAAGGCGGACCAGCAGGTACTGGCTGATCACGTCGCTCTGGTCGAGGATGGTCAGGCGATTTTCCTCCTGACTGGCAACGTAGACGGCGAAGTCCACGGCCTCGTCGGCGAACAGCTGGGCTGCCATTGCCGCCGCGCTTTTGCGGCCCGAGGCGTTCCAGGAAAAGCCGTGGTACTCGTAAAACTTGCCTTCGAGGGCGTCGACATAGTCCTCACCGCGCTCGAACAGGCGCCGGTCGATATAGCCCAGCTTGCGCCCCAGGTCCTTAATCGCGTTGTCGGTCAGGCGCTCGACCTTGACATGCGCATGGCTCAGCTGGAAGCCCGATCCCAGACGCTCGATCAGCAGGGCGTAATCCAGCGGCAACAGCTTGGTCAGCAGCGACGCGAAGCCGGGTGAATCGAGGCGGTTGTCGTCGGTCTTGTATTCGCTCAGATCCAAATCGGGCGCCAGCCGTTGGAAGTTGCGCCAGCTCGCCCGGTTCGAGCTCCTGAGCCGGAAATGCTTGTTCAACGAGACCGGCAGCTTGCCGTCGATGACGAAGACCAAGGCCGTGTTCTGGAACGAGCGTTCAATGCTGCGCGTGGCGGTGGCGGGCACCAGGTACTCGGGCCGGACGAAGGGATAGGGCTTGTCGGCCTCGCGAAACTTGGCGTAGCTGTCGAGCATGGCATGCCCGAGCAGGATATCCGTCAGGCGGTCGCGGACATCGATGAAGTCCAGCTGCCGTTGGCCGGTTTCGAAGACGATGACTTGGCCGCTCGCCGACATGTTATGGTAAGGAGCCTTTCGCGTGCATGTGCATCCGTGTTGAAAGCCTAAGTGAAATCGCTTCCCTTTGACAGCGTCGTGACCGTGCCGCCGCCGTTTGCCGTTGAATCGACCCGAACCGTTGTCCTGGCCTCGGCCAGCGCGACACGACGCCGGCTGCTGGCCGCGGCCGGCATCGAGGCGGCGAGCGAGGTTGCCGGCGTCGACGAGGCGGAAATTAAGCGCTCGCTGCAGGGTGACGGTGCGGGCCCGCCCGATCTTGCCACGGCCTTGGCCGAGCTCAAGGCGTTGCGGGTCTCGCGAGGGCGGCCGGATGCCTTGGTGATCGGCGCCGATCAGGTGCTGGTGGCTGGCGACGTCGTCTTCGACAAGCCGGCCGACCGCGCCCAAGCCCGGGCCCAGCTCGCCGCGCTGCGGGGACGCGAGCATCGGCTCCTGAGCGCCGTCGCCATCGCCCTCGACAACGTCGTCATCTGGCGTCACCTGGAGGAGGCCCGCCTCAGCATGCGCAACTTCGACGATGCCTTCCTCGAGGCCTACCTCGATGCCGTCGGCGACGACGCCTTCACTTCGGTCGGCGCCTATCGGCTTGAGGCGCTGGGGGCCCAGCTCTTCACCGCGGTCAGGGGCGACTACTTCACCGTGCTCGGACTGCCGTTGCTGCCGCTTTTGGCGTTCTTGCGCGAACACCGCGTCGGATTGGCGCCATGCTGAGCGGGGCGGCGCGCATCGCCGGCATCATGGGCTGGCCGGTCTCGCACTCGCGCTCGCCGCGCCTGCACGGCTACTGGCTCAGGCAGTACGGTATCGACGGCGCCTACATCCCCTTCAAGGTGGCGCCGGAAGATCTGGAGACCGCGCTTCGCGCCCTGCCCCGGTTGGGTTTCGTCGGCTGCAATCTGACGGTGCCGCACAAGGAACGGGCGCTCGCGGTAATGGACGAGGTCGAGGCCGCGGCGCGGCGCATCGGCGCCATGAACACTCTCGTCGTCACCGAGGAGGGGCGCCTGCACGGCAGCAATACCGACGGCTTCGGCTTCCTGACGGCGTTGGCCGAGACGGTCCCGGACTTTGACGCCACCGCAGGACCCGCCGTGGTGCTGGGCGCCGGCGGCGCCGCCAAAGCCATCATCACCTGCCTGGTGGACGCCGGCGCGCCGGAGATTCGCATCACCAACCGGACCCGTGTCCGGGCCGAGCGGCTGGCCGAAGCCCTGGGCGATGCGCGGCTGCGGATCGTCGACTGGGCGGCACGCGAGGCCGTGCTCGAGGACGCGGCGTTGCTGGTCAACGCCACCTCGCTCGGCATGCAGGGCCAGCCGCCGTTAACGCTCGACCTGGCCGGGCTGAACCCTGGAGCCGTGGTCAACGATGCGGTCTACACGCCGCTGGAGACGGCCCTGCTGGCGTCGGCCCGGGCCCGCGGCAATCCGGCGGTCGACGGCCTGGGCATGCTGCTGCATCAGGCTCGGCCCGGCTTCGAGGCATGGTTCGGAATTCGGCCCGAGGTGACGGCGGAGCTGCGCGCGCACGTTCTCGGCGACACGGCGCCCTGAGCGGCCGATGTTCGTGCTTGGCTTGACCGGCTCGATCGGCATGGGCAAGAGCGCGACCGCGCGGATTTTCGGCCGGCTGGGCGTGCCCGTCTATGACGCCGATGCCGCCGTTCACGGGCTGCTGGGCCCGGGCGGCGGCGCTGTCGCGGCCGTCGAAGCCGCTTTCCCCGGCGTGGTCAAGAACGGCCGCGTCGACCGGCAAGCGCTCGGCGCCCGCGTCTTCGGCGACGGTGCGGCGCTGCGCCGGCTCGAGGCTATCATCCATCCCCGGCTCGGGGCCGAGCGGCGCCGGTTCCTGGCGGCGGCGGCGCGGCGGCGGCAGCCGCTGGTGGTGCTCGACATTCCGCTGCTGTTCGAGACCAGCGGCGAAGCGCGGATGGACGCCACCGCCGTGGTCTCGGCGCCGCATCGGGTGCAGCGCCAGCGGGTGCTGCGCCGTCCCGGCATGAGCGAAATCAAGTTCCAAGACATCTTGAAGCAGCAGGTGCCTGACGCGGTGAAGCGCCGGCGCGCCGATTTCGTCATTTCGACCGGGCTCGGCCGGCGTCTGGCCTTGAACCAGGTGCGCCGGATCGTCAGTATGCTGAAGCGGTGTCAGGGGCGCAGCTGGCCGCCGCGGGCGCGACGCGGCCGCGGGATCAGCCGGCCCTCCGGGGGGTGGGGTTATGCGCGAAATCGTACTCGATACTGAGACCACCGGCCTCGATCCGAGCGCCGGCCACCGGATCGTCGAGATCGGCTGCGTCGAGCTCGTCAACCACGTGCCGTCCGGCGTCACCTTCCAGATCTATCTCAATCCCGATCGGCCGATGCCGGCGGACGCCTTCGAGATCCACGGCCTGTCCGACGACTTCCTCGCCGACAAGCCGCGCTTTCACGAGGTTGCCAACGAGGTGCTGGCCTTCCTCGCCGAAAGTCCGCTGGTGATCCATAACGCGGCCTTCGATCTGCGCTTCCTCAATGCCGAGCTGGTGGCGCTGAACCTGCCGCCGATCGACAGCGGCCGCGCCGTCGACACCATCCAGCTCGCCCGCGCGAAGTTTCCCGGCGCCCCGGCAAGCCTGGATGCGTTGTGCAAGCGCTTCGCCGTCGATGCCTCCGCGCGCAGCAAGCACGGCGCCCTGCTGGATGCCGAGCTGCTGGCCGAGGTCTATCTGGAGCTGATCGGCGGTCGCCAACCGGATCTGACGCTGGACAGCGTTGAGGTCGCGCTCGCGCACGCCACCGGCCCGCGGCCGCAGCGGCCGCCCCGCCCGCACGCGCCGAGCCCGGCCGAACTGGCCGCGCACCAAGCCTTCATCGAAGCCGAGTTGAACCGGCCGATCTGGCTTCGCGAGTAAGCCGCGCCCTTCAGTTCGATGCCTTGCCCTCGCCCTCGCCGCCGGGCGAGCCTTCCGCGCCGGCCTGCTGGCCATAGCGCTCGCGGTAGAGGCGGAAGAAGTCGATCGGCTCGATCATGAAGGTCTGGAAGCCGCCGTCGCGCACGGTGTCGGCGATGACCCGGCGGGCGAAGGGGAACAGCAGCCGCGGGCATTCGATCAGGCAGACCGCGCGAATCGTTGATTCCTGCACGTTCTGGATCCGGAACAGGCCGCCGTAGACGATCTCGACCAGGTAGAGCCTGGTCTCCTCGCGCGTCGCCGTCACGGTGATCGAGAGCTCGACCTCGTAGAGCATCGGACCGACGCCCTGTGCCTGCAGGTTGACGTTGACCTCGACCCGCGGCGCCTCGCCCTGCTGCAGCAGGCTTTGCGGCGCGTTGTAGTTCTCGAACGAGAGGTCCTTGACGTATTGCGCGACGACATGCAGCTGAGGCGCCGCCCCGGCGTCGCGCTCGGGCAGCTGCGGGCCGTCGGGCGGCGGCGTCTCGGCCATGCGAAGCGTCCTCTTGGGCTCGGGACGTCGTTGCTAACATGCCCTCCCGACGCCGACAAGGCGCCGGCCCGGCCGGGCCGGCAAGGGATTCCGGCCCTGGCCGCTTACTCGCGGCGCGGCTCGTCGTCGTCGCGCAGGCGCCGGTCCGCGGGCGCTTCAGGCGCGACCTCCCGCCATTCGCCCTCGATGACGTCGTCGCCGCCGGCACCGCGGTCCGGCGGCCCGCCAGCGACGTGGCGGCGCAGCCGGCGCGCCAGCAGGCGGCGCAGCAGCGCCCGGAACGCCGGCAGGAACAACAGCACGCCCAGGGCGTCGGTGACGAAGCCGGGCGTCAGCAGCAGCACCCCGGCGACCAGCAGGCAGGCGCCGTCGAAAACCTCGCGCAGCGGCAATTCGCCACGATCGACCGCCTGCTGCGCCCGCCGCAGCGTCATCAGCCCCTGCAGCCGCAGCAGAACGGTACCGATGACGGCGGTCAGGACGATGACGCCAAGGGTGGGCCACAGTCCGATCCGTCCACCGACTTCGATGAACACCGCGATTTCGATCAGCGGAACGCCGATAAAAACCGCGAGCAGGAGAAGCGCCAAACTTGTCCCCCGTCTTTTGTGGATTATGTATCGCCCATGAGCAGCTGCTGTCACAACCGCTACAGTGGACTCGACCTGGGTGAGCGCGTAAGGTGATCAGGTCAAGCCACTTGTTGTTGCAGACGGCGGAATTCCCGGACCGGATCACGGGCGGGCGCGAATGAGCGACGGTATAGGTTTCCTCGATATCGTCCTGGTCGCCATGGTGGCCGGGGTGATTTTTCTGCGCCTGCGCAGCGTGCTGGGGCGCCGTACCGGGCATGAGCGCCAGCGCCCCGACCCGTATCGGCTGGCTGAAGGCGCCGAGGAAAACGTCGTCAATCTGCCCGGGCACGAGCCCAAGGAGGCCGACGACAAGGGCCGCGAGGCCGAGGCGGCGCTGTGGGCCGAGGATTCGCCCGTCGGCACCGGCCTGACGCAGATCAAGATCGCCGACCATCGCTTTGAGCCTGCGCGTTTCGTCGAGGGCGCGCGGACCGCCTACGACATGATCGTCACCGCCTTCGCCCGCGGCGATCGCGAGGCCTTGCGCGGCCTGTTGAACGACGAGGTCTTTGAGAATTTCGCCAACGCGATCGACGAGCGCGAAACCCAGCAGCAGCGGCTCGAGACCACGATCACCGCGATCAAGTCGGCGGACATCGTCGATGCCCGCATGAACGGCCGCGTCGCCGAGATCACCGTCAAGTTCGTCAGCGACATGATCAGCGTGCTTCGCAACGAGCAGGGGGAGAATGTCGGCGGCGCGCCGCAGGAACGCGAAGTCACCGACATCTGGACCTTCGCCCGCGACACCAGCTCGCGCGACCCGAACTGGCTGCTGATCGCCACCAGCAGCGAGAACTGATTGTCGGAGCGACGCCCCGGCCCTGCCGCCCTCGCCCTCGCCGTCACGTTTCTGGTTGCCCTCGGATTCCTTGCCTGGTGGCTGACGCGGCCCGCCTTCGTGCCGCCGCCGCCGAAGATCAGCTTCAGCCCCAGCGGCTTTGGCGCGCTCAAGGGCTGGGCCGATGACGACCAGGCGGCGGCGCTGGCGGCCTTTCTGATTTCCTGTCGCCGGTTCGGCCGCTGGGCCGATGCGCATCGCGTCGGTCCGCCGGAATTGGGCTTGTCGGCGGCCGATTGGAAGCCCGCCTGCGCGGCCGCGCCCGCGGTTCCCGCCGGCGATACGGCAGCGGCGCGGGCCTTTTTCGAGGCGGCCTTCACGCCCCTCACCGTTGCCTGGGGCGGCGAGACGCAAGGTCTGTTCACCGGCTATTACGAACCGCTGCTGCGCGGCAGCCGCCGGCGCGACGACCGGTTCCGCGTCGCCTTGCACCGGCGCCCGGACGATCTCGTCAGGGTCGAGCTCGGCCGCTTCGATCCGGCGCTGCAGGGCAAGCGCATCGCCGGCCGGGTCGTGGGAGCGGAACTCGAGCCCTACCCGGACCGCGCGGCGATCGAGGCCGGCGCCTTGCGGGACGAATTGGCGCTGGTCTGGGTCGACGATCCGATCGACGCCTTCTTCCTGCATATCCAGGGCTCGGGCCGGGTCCGTCTCGAGGACGGCGGCGAGCTGCGCCTCAGGTACGCCGACCAGAACGGGCGGCGCTACCATGCCATCGGCCGCGAACTGATCCGGCGCGGCGCCCTCAGCCGCGAGACGGTGTCGATGCAGTCGATCCGGGCCTGGCTCCAGGCGCACCCCGAGGAAGCGGCGGCGGTGATGGGGACCAATCCATCCTACGTCTTCTTCCAGGAACTGCGCGGCCCGGGGCCGCTCGGCGCGCTCGGCGTGCCGCTCACGCCGGGGCGCTCGATCGCCGTCGACCGCCGGCTGCTGCCGCTGGGGGCGCCGCTCTGGCTCGAGGCCAGCCATCCCGATGCCGACGCCGGCCGGCCGGACCGGCCGCTCAATCGCCTGATGCTGGCGCAGGACACCGGCGGCGCCATCACCGGTGCGGTGCGCGGCGACGTCTTCTGGGGCCACGGCGATGAAGCCTACGAGATCGCCGGCCGCATGAAGCACCCCGGCCGCTGGTACCTGCTGCTGCCCAAGGCGGCGGCCGCGCGGCTCGCGGGCGGCTGAGCGGAGAGCCGTCGAGATTGCTGCCGGCTTGCTTGCCTGGCCTTGCCTCGCTGCTATAGTCCCTGCCCCGCGATGCAATGCGGAGCGGACGCATGCCCGAAAAGGCCCTGAACGTCGGGCTCTTCATCACCTGTCTCGCCGACCTGTTCCGTCCGACGGTCGGCTTCGCCGCCGCGCGCCTGCTGGAGGAGGCCGGCTGCCGGGTCCACGTGCCGCTGCAGAGCTGCTGCGGGCAGCCGGCCTATAACGCCGGCGACCGGCGCGACGCGCAGCGGCTCGCCCGCCAGGCGATCCGCGCCTTCGAGGACTTCGACTACGTGGTCGCGCCCTCGGGCTCCTGCGCCGGCATGCTCTCGGTGCAGTATCCCGAGCTGTTGAAGGAGGACCCGAACTGGGCGGCGCGGGCTCGGCGGATGGCGCGGAAATGCTACGAGCTGACCGCCTTCCTGGCCGACGTGTTGAAAATCGAGGCGCTGAGCGCCCGCTACAACGGCGTCGCCACCTATCACGATTCCTGCTCCAGCCTGCGCGAGTTGGGCATCCGCAGCCAGCCGCGGGCGCTGCTGTCGCTGGTCGAGAACCTGCGCCTCTCCGATCTTGACGACGAGGAATGTTGCGGCTTCGGCGGCACCTTCTGCGTCAAGTATCCGGAAATCTCCACCGCCATGCTCGACCGCAAGCTTGACCGCATCCTGGCGAGCCAGCCCGATCTGCTGCTCGCCGCCGACCTCGGCTGCCTGTTGAACCTGGCCGGGCGCCTGAAGCGGCGCGGCTCGGACATCGAGGTCCGCCACATCGCCGAAGTTCTGGCCGACATGGCGGCCGAGACGCCCGGCATCGGCGAGGGCGAGGGGCCATGAGCAGCCACGCCGAGCCGCTCGCCTTCAAGGCCAACGCGCGCCGCGCGCTCGCCGACCGCGACCTCGACACCGCGCTCGGGCGCATGACTTCGGGCCTGGTGCCGAACCGGGCCCGGGCGGTGGCGGCCTTGCCCGAATTCGAGGCGCTGCGGGACCGGGCCCGCGAGCTCAAGGACCACGTGCTGGTCAATCTCGACCACTACCTCGAGCGCTTCGAGACGAACTGCCTCGCCTCCGGCGGCCAGGTGCACTGGTGCCCGACGGCTGAGGACGCCCGCCGGATCGTGCTGGAGGTCTGCCGCGCCGCCGGGGCGCGGACCGTGACCAAGAGCAAGAGCATGATCGCCGAGGAACTGGGCCTGAACGGCTTCCTCGAGGCGAACGGCATCCGGCCGATCGAGACCGACCTCGGCGAATACATCGTCCAGCTCGCCGACGAGCCGCCGAGCCACATCATCGCCCCGGCCGTGCACAAGACCAAGGAGCAGATCAGCGAGCTGTTTCATCGCCACCACGCCCGCTATGGCCTGAGCCAGCGCCAGACCGAGCCGCGGGCGCTGGTGGCGGAAGCGCGCCAGGTCTTGCGGCAGAAGTTCCTTGACGCCGACGTCGGCATCACCGGGGCCAACTTCCTGATCGCCGAGAGCGGCTCCTCGGTCATGGTCACCAACGAAGGCAACGGCGATCTGACCCAGACCCTGCCGCGCGTCCACGTGGTCATCGCTTCGATCGAGAAAGTGGTGGCGACGCTGGAGGACGCCACCACCATCCTCAGGTTGCTGTCGCGCTCGGCCACCGGTCAGGAGTTCTCCGCCTACACCACCATCACCACCGGGTCGAAGCGGCCCGAGGACGCCGATGGCCCGGACGAGTTCCACGTCATTCTGCTCGATAACGGCCGCTCGGCGCTCATCGGCAGCGAGTTCCAGGACATCCTGCGCTGCATCCGCTGCGGCGCCTGCATGAACCACTGCCCGGTCTACCGCTCGGTCGGCGGGCACGCCTATGGCGCCGTCTACGTCGGGCCGATGGGCGCGGTCCTGAGCCCGGCGCTGATCGGCATCGAGCGCGGCCTGCATCTGCCCAACGCCAGCAGTTTCTGCGGGCGCTGCGAAAGCGTCTGTCCGATGCGCATCCCGCTGCCGAAGCTGATGCGCTACTGGCGCGAGCGGGCCTTCGATTCGGGCGCGGCGCCGGCGGCCGAGCGCTGGGCGTTGCGCGCCTGGGCCTGGGCCGCGTGCCGGCCGCGCCTCTACGCGCAGGGCGCCCGCCTGGCGGCGCGGCTGCTGCGCCTGCTCGGCGGCAGCCGCGGCCGCATCGGCAGGCTCTGGCTCGCCGGCGCCTGGACCGCGACGCGCGAACTGCCGGCGCCCGAGGGCCGCACCTTCCAGGAGCGCTGGCATGCCGAGCGCGAACGGAGCGACGGCTGATGGCCGGGCGCCGGGATCCGGGACGGGCCGCCATTCTGGAGGCGATCCGCGGCGCGCTTGGGCGCGCCGCCCTCAGCGCCGACGGCGCCGGCGAACTCGATGCGCGCTTGCGCCGCCACCCGGCGGGGCTGATCCCGGCCCAGGGCAAGCCCAAGGCGGAGGCGCGCCTGGCGCAGTTCCAGGCCAAGGCCGAGGCAGTGGCCTGCACGGTCGAGCGGCTGGCTGGCGCCGACCGTGTGCCGGCGGCGGTGGCCGAATACCTGCGCCGTCACAACCTGGGGCCGGAACTGGCGCTGGCGCCGGAGGCCTGGCTCGAGGCCCTGCCCTGGGACCGGGCGCCGATGCTGCAGCTGCGCAAGGGCGCGGCCAGCGGCGTCGAGCGCGTCGCCCTGACCGCGGCCTTCGCCGGCGTCGCCGAGACCGGCACCCTGGTCACCTTGAGCGGGCCGTCGCACCCGACGACGCTGAACTTCCTGCCCGAACACCACCTCGTCGCCCTGAAGGCGAGCCAGGTGGTCGGCGCCTACGAGGAGGTCTGGGCGGCCCTGCGCAAGGCCGGCAAGGGCCGGCGCCCGGCACTGCCGCGGGCGCTGAACATGATCACCGGGCCCTCGCGCACCGGCGACATCGAGCTGGAAATCCAGCTTGGCGCGCACGGGCCGCGGGCGCTGCACGTTCTGCTGATCGATGACGAGGGCGGCGATGGCGGCCAAGCCTGAAGGACCGCGCCGGCCCAGCGTCGACGATATGGCGCTGTTCGAGCGGGCCATGCGCGACGCCCGCCGCCTGGAGCGCGAGCGCCGCCAGCCGCGGCCTCAGGCCGAACCTCGGCCGCCGGCGCTCCGTCCGCAACGCGAGAAGCCGAAGCCGCGGCTGGCGCCGCCGCCGGCGGCCGTCACCACACCGCCCGAACCGGCGGCGCCGCCCTACGTCGTCGAACGCCGCGTCTCGGTGCCCGGGCTCGACCGGCGCACCACCGAGCGGCTGGCCCGCGGCCAGCTGCCGATCGAGGCTCGGCTCGACCTGCACGGCCACCGCCAGGCGGACGCGCACCAGGCGCTGGCCGCCTTCATCCTGGCCTCGGCCAGCGCCGGCCGGCGCTGCGTGCTGGTGGTCACCGGCAAGGGCCAAACCTCGGGCGCCGCGCCGCTGATGGCCGAGGCGGCGCCGGGGGTGCTGAAACGCAACCTGCCGCGCTGGCTCAGCCAGCCGCCCTTGGCGGAAAAGGTGCTGGCCATCCGCCCGGCCTTGCCCCAGCATGGCGGCGAGGGCGCCTTCTACGTCCTCTTGCGCCGGCAGCGCCGCTGACCGCCGCCGGCGCGGCAAGCGCGGGAGGTCGGTCATGAAGCTGGAAGGTTCCTGTCACTGCGGCCGGGTCAAGTTCAGCCTCAACTCGACGACACCATACCCCTACATGCGTTGCTGGTGCTCGATCTGCCGCAAGACCGCCGGCGGCGGCGGCTTCGCCATCAACATCATGGGCGAGCGCGAGACCATGCGCATCGAGGGCGAGGACAGCGTCACCGTCTATCGGGTCGATTTCGACGGCGCGCCGAGCGACCACCGGCGGCATTTCTGCAAGCACTGCGGCTCGGCGCTCTGGGTCTGGAGCCCGAGCTGGCCCGAGCTCGTGCACCCGTTCGCCTCGGCCATCGATACGGAACTGCCGCGCCCGCCGGCCTATGTCGACCTGATGCTCAACTACAAGGTCGGCTGGGCCCCCGAGTTCAGGGGCAAGAAGATCGACCGCTTCGAGGAGTATCCGGCGGAATCGATCGCCGGCTGGCATCAGGCCCGCGGCCTCACCGTCGACTAGGGCGGCGGCAGGCGGTGACCCCGTTCGGCGAGAAGCTCAGGGCGCTGAGGCGCGAGCGCGGCTTGCGGCTCAAGGACATGGCCCGCGACCTGCAGCTCTCGCCGGCCTATCTCTCGGCCCTCGAGCACGGCCAGCGCGGCCGGCCCTCGCCGATTCTGGTCGAACAAATTTGCAGCTATTTCAACGTCATCTGGGACGAGGCCGACGAGCTCAGGCGGCTCGCGCACCTGAGCCACCCGCGCGTCGTCGTCAACACGGCGGGGCTCAGCGCCAAGGCGACGCTGCTGGCCAACCGCCTGGCCGATCGCATCGCCGACCTGCCCGACGCCAGCATCGACAAACTGTTGCAGGATCTCGCTCGCGACGAGTAGGCCGCCGCCTTTAGAGAATGAACTTGGTGAGGTCGGAATCGCGGGCCAGATCGCCAATGTGCTTCTCGATGTAGGCGGCGTCGACCACCAGCTCGCGGCCCGGCTCGTCCGAAGCGGTGTAGCTGATCTCCTCCAGCACCCGTTCGAGGATCGTGTGCAGGCGGCGGGCGCCGATGTTCTCGACGTTGGCGTTGATCTCGGCGGCCAGCTCCGCCAGCGCGTCGATGGCATCGTCGGTGAAGCTCAGGTGCACCTCCTCGGCCCCCAGGAGCGCCACGTACTGCTTGATCAGGCTCGCCTCGGGCTCGGTCAGGATGCGCTTCAGGTCGTCGACGGTGAGCGCCTTGAGTTCGACGCGGATCGGTAGCCGGCCCTGCAGCTCGGGCAGCAGGTCCGAGGGCTTGGACTGATGAAAGGCGCCCGAGGCGATGAACAGGATGTGGTCGGTCTTCACCGCGCCGTGCTTGGTCGCCACCGTGGTGCCCTCGATCAGCGGCAACAGGTCGCGCTGCACGCCCTCGCGGCTGACGTCGGCGCCGAAACGCTCGGAGCGGGCGGTGATCTTGTCGATCTCGTCCAGGAAGACGATGCCGTTGGCCTCGACCGACTTGATCGCCTCGCGGATCACCTGCTCCTCGTCCAGCAGCCGGTCGCTCTCCTCGGCCATCAGCACGATGTAGGATTCCTCGACGCTCATGCGCTTGCGCTTGGTGCGCCCGCCAAAGGCCTTGCCCAGCATGTCGTTGAGATTGATCATGCCCATCTGCGCCCCGGGCGCGCCCGGGATGTCGAAGGTCGGCAAGCTGAGGCCGCCGGCGTCCTGCAGCTCCAGCTCGATCTCGCGGTCGGCCAGCTCGCCGTCCCTGAGCCGCCGGCGGAAGCTGTCGCGCGTGCTGGAGGTGGCGTTGGCGCCGACCAGGGCATCCAGCACCCGCTCCTCGGCGTTCAGCTCGGCCCGGGCCGCGACCTGCTTGCGCTTGCCCTCCCTGACCATGAGGATCGCGGCCTCGACCAGGTCGCGCACGATCTGCTCGACGTCGCGGCCGACATAGCCGACCTCGGTGAACTTGGTCGCCTCGACCTTGATGAAGGGGGCCCCCGCGAGGCGGGCCAGGCGGCGCGAGATTTCGGTCTTGCCGACCCCGGTCGGGCCGATCATCAGGATGTTCTTCGGCAGCACCTCCTCGCGCATGGTTTCATCCAGCTGCATGCGCCGCCAGCGATTGCGCAGCGCGATGGCGACGGCGCGCTTGGCGTCCTTCTGGCCGACGATGTAGCGGTCGAGCTCGGAGACGATCTCGCGCGGGCTGAATGCGGTCATGCGTCCAGCTTCTCGATCAGCACGTTGTTGTTGGTATAGACGCAGATTTCGGCGGCGATCGCCATGGCGCGGCGGGCCACCGCCTCGGCGTCCAGCTCCTCGCGGTCCATCAGCGCCCGCGCCGCGGCAAGCGCGAACTGGCCGCCGGAGCCGATGCCGATCAGGCCGTCGTCAGGCTCCAGCACGTCGCCGACGCCGGTCAGCACCAAGCTGGTCTTGGCATCGGCCACCGCCATCATCGCCTCGAGCCGGCGCAGGTAGCGGTCGGTGCGCCAGTCCTTGGCCATTTCCACCGCCGCGCGTGTAAGGTTGCCCGGATGCTGCTCGAGTTTGCCTTCGAGCCGCTCGAACAGCGTCAACGCGTCCGCCGTGGCGCCGGCGAAGCCGGCGATGACGCTGCCGCCGCCGAGCCGCCGCACCTTGCGCGCGTTGGCCTTGATGATGGTCTGGCCGACGCTGACCTGGCCATCGCCGGCAATGACGACGCCGCCGTTCTTACGCACCGAAAGAACCGTGGTGCCGTGCCAGCCGGGACTGTCGTTCGCTCTGGTCAACTGGCTCATCCCCTGTCGAGCGAGGGCTGGACCGCGGCTGCGGCCCGGACCCCACACGATGTATGCCTTCTCAGGCAGCGGTCAAGTCGCCGCCGCGCCGGCGCTGCCAGACTGGCGGCAGGCGGCCCATCCTGCTATACCGCGCGGGCCGAAGGCCACGGCAGAGAAACGGGAGCCCGCGCCATGCGCCAAGCCAGCGTCGAGCGCAAGACCAAGGAGACCGAAGTCAAGGTCACGCTCAACCTCGACGGCACCGGCGTTTACGACGTCGCCACCGGAATCGGCTTTCTCGACCATATGCTGGAGCAGCTCTCACGCCACAGCCTGATCGACCTCGAGGTCAAGGCCAGGGGCGATTTGCACATTGACTTCCACCACACGACCGAAGACACCGGCATCGTCATCGGCGAGGCCCTGGCCAAGGCGCTGGGCGACCGCGCCGGGGTGCGTCGCTACGGCCAGGCGCTGATCCCCATGGACGAGACCCTGACGCGGGTGGCCATCGACCTCTCCAACCGGCCCTACCTGGTCTGGAAAGTGCGCTTCACCAGGCCCAAGCTGGGCGAAATGGACACCGAGCTGTTCAAGGAATGGTTCCAGGCCTTCGCCCAGGCGGCGGGGGCCACCCTGCACATCGAGAACCTGTACGGCGAGAACAGCCATCATATCGTCGAAAGCTGCTTCAAGGGCCTGGCCCGAAGCCTGCGCGAAGCGGCGGAACGCGACCCGCGCAAGGGCGACGCCGTGCCCTCGACCAAGGGCGTGCTCGGCGGCTCGCTCTAACCGACACCGGTGCCGTTCATGCGCATCTACACGGTGCACCAGCGGCCGGCGCCGCCCGGGGCCGAACCCGATGTCGTCCTGGTCAAGGAGGGCTTCTCCTGGCCGGCGTTCTGGGCGCCGCCGCTGTGGCTCGTCTGGCACCGCCAGTGGCTCGGGCTTGCCGTCTACCTCGCCGGCCTCGCCGTGGTGGCGCTGCTGGCCGGGCAGATGAACGTTTACGGCGAGTCCGCGATCGGGCTCTGCTACAGCGTCCTGATCGGTGCCAGCGCCAACGACTGGCGCCGCACCCGGCTGGGCGCGCGCGGCTACGATTTGCAACAGGTAATCGCCGCCGGCTCGCTGGACGAGGCGGAGAGCCGCTATTTCCGGACGCGCGCGGGCGTCGTCGCCAGCGTTCCGCGGCCGGCGCCGGCCAAGACGATGCCTGCTTATCGCCGTCAGGAATCGGCGGCCCCGCTGGCCCCCTGGTCGCCATGAGCGGCGAGATCGCCATCGTCGACTACGGCTCCGGCAACCTGCATTCGGCGGCGAAGGCATTCCAGCGCGCCGCCGCCGAGGTCGATGCCGGGCTCGACGTCGTCGTCACCGCCGAGGCCGCGCGGGTCGCCGCGGCGGACCGGGTGGTGCTGCCCGGCGTCGGCGCCTTCGCCGACTGCCGGCGCGGCCTGCTCGCGGTCGAGGGCATGTGGCAGGCGGTCGAGACCGCGGCGGTTGAGCGGCGCCGGCCGTTCCTCGGCATCTGCGTCGGCATGCAGCTGATGGCCGAGGTCGGGCTGGAGCATGGCCGGCACACGGGCTTCGGCTGGATCGCCGGCGAGGTCAGGGCGATCGCGCCGGGCGATCCGGCGCTGAAGGTGCCGCAGATGGGCTGGAACGGCCTGGAGTTCGGTGCCGCGCCGAAACATCCGCTGTTCGCCGGCATCGAGGCCGGGGCGTATGTCTACTTTCTCAACAGCTACCACCTGGTGCCGCGCGATCCGGCGGCGGTGCTGGCCCGGGTCGACTACGGCGGGCCGGTGGTTGCCGCGGTCGGCCGCGACAACCTGCTCGGCGTCCAGTTTCACCCGGAAAAAAGCCAGGCGGTCGGCCTGCGGCTGATCGGGAATTTCCTGGCCTGGCGGCCATGATCATCTACCCGGCGATCGACCTGAAGGACGGCGCCTGCGTGCGCCTGGTACGCGGCGAGATGGCGCAGGCCACCGTCTTCAACCGCGACCCGGCGGCCCAGGCGAGAGCCTTCGAGGCGGCCGGGTTTCGCCATCTTCACGTCGTCGACCTGAACGGCGCCTTCGCCGGGCGGCCGGTCAACGCCGGCGCGGTGAGCGCGATCCTGGCGGCGGTGACGCTGCCGGTGCAGCTCGGCGGCGGCATCCGCGACGCCGCCACGGCCGAGCGCTGGCTCGAGGCCGGGGTCCGGCGCGTTGTCCTGGGCACTCTGGCGCTGCGCGCGCCCGAAACCGTCAAAGAGCTGGCGGCCCGCTTTCCCGGACGGATCGCCGTCGCCATCGATGCCCGCGGCGGCCGGGTCGCGGTCGAGGGCTGGGCCGAGCAGTCGCAGATCCCGGCGGCGGACCTGGCGCGCCGCTTCGAGGACACCGGCGTCGCCGCCATCGTCTATACCGATATCGACCGCGACGGCGCCTTGCAGGGGCTCAACGTCGAGGCCACCGTCGGGCTGGCCGAACAAATCTCGATCCCGGTCGTTGCCTCGGGCGGCGTCGGCGGCCTGGACGACCTGCGGGCGCTGAAGGCCGCGGCGGCAAGCGGCATCAAGGGTGTCATCATCGGCCGCGCGCTCTACGATGGCCGCATCGAGGCCGGGGCCGCGCTGGCGCTGGCGGCGGCGTGAGGCTGCGCAGATGCTGACCAAGCGGGTCATTCCCTGTCTCGACGTCAAGGACGGCCGCGTCGTCAAGGGCGTGAACTTCGTCGACCTGCGCGATGCCGGCGATCCGGTCGAGCAGGCCAAGATCTATGACGCCGAGGGTGCCGACGAGCTGTGCTTTCTCGACATCACCGCCTCTTCCGATGAACGCGAGATCATCTACGAGGTGGTCCAGGCCACGGCCGAGCAGTGTTTCATCCCGCTCACCGTGGGCGGCGGCGTGCGCCGGGTCGAGGACGTGCGGCGCCTGCTGCTGGCCGGCGCCGACAAGGTGGCGATCAACACCGCGGCGATCGCGCGGCCGGAACTGGTGGCTGAGGCGGCGCGGAAGTTCGGCAGCCAGTGCATCACCGTCGCCATCGACGCCAAGCGCGCCGGCGGCGGCTTCGAGGTCTTCACCCATGGCGGCCGCCGCGCCACCGGGCTCGACGCCGTCGCCTGGGCCGAACGCGTGGTTGCGCTTGGCGCCGGCGAGATTCTGCTGACCTCGATGGACCGGGACGGCACCGGCGACGGCTTCGATATCGAGCTGACGCGCCGCGTCAGCGACGCGGTGCGCGTGCCGGTGATCGCTTCCGGCGGGGTCGGCACGCTCGATCACTTGGTCGAGGGCGTCAGCCAAGGCCATGCCGACGCCGTGCTCGCCGCCTCGATCTTCCATTTCGGCACTTACAGCATCCGCGCCGCCAAGCAGCACATGGCCGCGGCCGGCCTGCCGGTACGGCTGTAGGGTCAGGCAATGGCGGTCATCTACCTGGTCCGTCACGCCCAGGCCGAGGACGCGGGCGCCGGCGGTCGAGACCATGCCCGTCCGCTCGACGCCGCCGGCGCCGCCGCGGCCAGACGCATGGGCCGCGATTTGCGCCGCCGAGGCGTCACGCCGGACCTGGTGCTCTGTTCCTCGGCGCGCCGGGCGCGCGAGACCTGGACCGCGCTGGCGAGCGAACTGGCCGCACCGCCGGCCGCCGAGATCGAGGAGGGCCTGTACCTGGCCGCCGCGAGCAGCCTGCTGGAGCGCATGGCCCTTTTGCCGGACGACTGCGCGGCGCCGCTGGTGATCGGCCACAATCCCGGCCTCTGGCAACTCTTGCGCCTGCTGGTCGGCGAGGCCGCGCCCGAGACGCCGGCCATGCTCAAGCCCGGTCTGCCGCCGGGCGCGGTGGCGGCGGTCGAAGTCGTTGACGGCTGGTCCGGGCTGGCGGCCGGCGGCGGCCGGCTGCTCTGGCTGGTCGTGCCCGAGAGCGCGGCCTAGACTGACGCCCGCGGCAACGTCGGAGGATGTGGACGTGACGAGCAGCGAGCAGGCCGGTCCGGAAATCCTGGTGCGCCTCTATGAGGTGATCGAGAGCCGCAAGGGCGGCGATCCGAGGCGGTCGCGCACCGCCAGGCTGTTCGACGGGGGGCTCGGCAAGATCGCCCAGAAGCTGGGCGAGGAGGCGACGGAGACGGTGGTCGCGGCGCTCAGCGAATCGGATCAGCGCCTGGTCTCCGAGGCCGCCGACCTGCTCTATCACCTGCTGGTGCTGCTGGCCGCCCGCGAGGTTCGGCCCGAAGCCGTCTATGCCGAGCTGGCCGCGCGGGGCCGCGCCTGAACCTTACAGATCAAGTCCCGACAGCGAGAGCGAGCATGTACGACGACGGCAACGTCTTCCAAAGGATTCTCAAGGGCGAGCTGCCCTGCAAGAAGGTCTACGAGAACGAACACGCGCTGGCCTTTCACGACATCAACCCGCTGATGCCGGTGCACGTGCTGGTGATTCCCAAAGGCCGCTACGTCACGCTCGACGACTTCACGGCGCAGGCCTCCCCGGAGGCCCTGGCCGGCTTCCTGCGCGCGGTGGCCGAGGCGGCGCGGATCGCAGGTGTCGGAGAGAGCGGCTACCGCCTGGTCGCCAACAACGGGGCCGACGCCAATCAGGAGGTGCCGCATTTCCACGTCCACATCTTCGGCGGCCGGCGCATCCGCGGCCGCATGATCCGCGCCGAGGAGGCGTAGAGGCCGCTTCAGCCGGCCGGCGGCAGCGGCAGCTGGCGCGCGTCCTCGATGACGTAGGCGTTGGTCGGCTCGGCGCGGCCGCGGATCGTCACCTCGTGACGGGGGAAGGCCGAGAGATCGACGCCGGCGGCCTGGGCCACGCCCTCGCTGACCACCAGCTGGCAGCCGAACTCCTTGGTCGCGCTCTCCAGGCGGCTGGCCGTGTTGACGGCATCGCCGATGGCGGTGATCGAGACCGCGTCGCGATAGCCCATCTCGCCGACCACGCTGGCGCCGACGTGGATGCCGATGCCCATCTGCAAGGTCTCGCCCAGATCGTTGGCCAGCTGCGCGTTCATCTCAGCCATCGCCTCCGCCATCGCCCGGGCCGCCGCCAGCGCCTGCCGGCAGCCGCGCGCCGGCGTGTCGTCGACACCGAACAGCGCCATCACGCCGTCGCCGATGAACTTGTCGATGCGCCCGCCGGCCCCCTCGACCGCCAGCCCCATGCGCCGGAAGTACTGGTTGATGACGAAGACCACATCGTAAGGCAGCTTGCCCTCGGAAAAGCGCGTGAAGGCGCGCAGGTCGGCGAACAGGATCGCGATCTCCTGCTCGTCGCCCTGGTGATAGCGCGGCTTGCGGAAGCCGTCCTTGGGCTGCGCCGTCGCCGGCAGCAGCGGCACCACCTCGATCGAGCGCCGGGGCTTGAGCTGGCAAGCCAGGCGCACCCCGGCGGGGGCGCCGACGCGGCGCAGCACCTTGGTCTCCTGCTCGCTCGGTTCCGGCAGCGCCGCGGCGTCGGCGAGGACGCGGACCCGGCAGGTCGAGCAGCGGCCGCGGCCGCCGCAGACCGAGGCGTGCGGGATGCGCCCGGCGCGGCTCGCCTCCAGGACGGTGTGGCCTTCATCGACGGTGACCTGCCGGCCGTCGGGATAGCCGATGGTGATGGTGTGCCGGCGTTCGTAGGCGTGGCGGCCCAGGCGGTAGGCCAGGATGGCGGCGATGGCGGCGGCGCAGGCGACGCGGACGGCGAAGGCGCGGCTGCCGACCCAGGCCACGACCTCGTCGTTCGGCAGGCCGATCTGCGCGAGCTGCTGCTGCAGCCAGAGCTGGTCCCGGGCCAGAAAGGCGGCCTCCTTGCCGGCGCCGGCGAAGCCGGCCAGCGCCGCCGCCGGCAACAGCACGGCGCCGACCAGCAGCCAGCCCCGCCAGCGCTCGTAGCCGGGCTTCAGGCGCAGCCAGAAGTGCAGGCCCAGGCAGCCGTGCGTCCAGACCACGACCAGGGCCACGCTTTGGAGCAGGCCCTCCTGCCAGTCCCAGACCCACAGCGCCAGCACGACGAAGGCGTAAGTGTCCTCGAGGCCGTGAAATTCGTGCGCGCCGCGGGTCGACACCAGGTGCACGGCCAAGAGCAGCGGGATCAGGAATCCGGCGATCAGCTGCACCGCCTCGCCCGCCGGCATCGCCAGGCGCCGCCGGCGCACCAGCGCGTAGGCGACCAGAACGACGTGCAGCAGCAGGGCGCCATAGAGCAGGACGCTGGCGAGCGGGTTGCGCCAGAGGCCGAGGAAGACGCGGCGGCCTGCCTCCATCGCCTCGAGCGAGATGTTGCCCAGGCTGTGGTTCAGCAGGTGCGTGGCGACGAAGACGAAGAGCACCAGCCCGGAGCCGAGGCGCAGCCTCTGTACCCATGTCAACGACGCCACCGGCCCTGTCTCCCGCTCGCCCGAGGGCGGACGCGGCCCCCCGGTGCCGTCGCGGCGGCCTAGTCCAGCCTCTCGGCCACCAGCGCCGCCAGGTCGCGTTCCGGGCGGGCGCCGATATGGCTGATCACCTCGGCCGCGGCGATGCCGGCGATGCGGCCGCAATCGCGCAGGCTCCGCCCCCGAATATAGCCGTAGAGGAAACCGGCGGCATAGAGATCGCCGGCCCCCGTGGTATCGACGACCTGGGCCACCGGCTCGGCCGCCACCTCCTCGATAGTCTCGCCGGCGAGCAGCACCGAGCCCTTCTCCGAGCGGGTCAGGGCGACGAGCTCGCAGCGCCCGCGCAACGCCGCCAGCGCCGCCTCGAAGCTGTCGACCTCGTAGAGCGCCATCGCCTCGCGTTCGTTGGCGAACAGGATGTCGATGTGATTGTCGACCAGCTCGCGGAACTCGGCCCGGTGGCGCTCGACGCAGAACGTATCCGACAAGGTCAGCGAGACCTTGCCGCCGGCCCCGCGGGTCGCCCGCATCGCCTTCAGGAAGGCCTCCTTGGCCGCCGGCGGATCCCAGAGATAGCCCTCGAGATAGGTCACCCGGCTCCGCGCCAGCTGCGCCTCGTCGATGTCGTCCGCAGTCAGCTCGACGCAGGCGCCGAGGTAGGTGTTCATGGTCCGCTGCGCGTCCGGGGTCACCAGCACCAGGCAGCGCGCGGTCGGCGGGCCGTCCTGCGCCGGTGCCGTCTCGAAGGCGACGCCGGCGGCGCGGATGTCGTGGGCGAAGATCTGTCCCAGCTGGTCGTCCTTGACCTTGCCGATATAGGCGCCGCGGCCGCCCAGCGCGGCGAAGCCGGCCATGGTGTTGGCGGCCGAGCCGCCGGAGCATTCGACGCCGACGCTCATGGCCGCGTAGAGCCGCTCCGCCGCCTCGGCGTCGATCAGCGTCATCGCCCCCTTGTTGAGCGCGTGCCGCTCGATGAACTCGTCGTCGGCGTGGCTCAGCACGTCGACGATGGCGTTGCCGATGCCGACGACATCGAGCCCTGGCTCCGCCATGGCGCCCCCTTCCCTGCTCTTGCTCGCCGCCGGAGTATAGGGCGCGGTATTCCGTCGACAAGTCCGGGTGCGGGTGTACAGGGCGCGGGCGAGCCGGCATATTGGCGCCTCTTGGAGCCGAGGCGAGGCGGCGATGACGGACGAGCTGTGGCGCCGGACGGCGCGCGAGGCGGTGGCGCTGCTGCGGCGGCGCGAGGTCAGCGCAACCGAGCTGGTCAGCGCGGCCCTGGCCCGCATCGAGGCCACCGACGGCGCCGTCAACGCGGTGCCGACCCTGTGCCCCGAGCGGGCCCTGGCGCAGGCCCGCCGCCTGGAGGCCGAAGGCCCGCCCGATAACCCCGGGCCGGGCCATCTCTACGGCCTGCCGATCGTGGTCAAGGACCTGACCGCGGTCGCCGGTGTGCGGACCACGCAGGGCTCGCCGATCTTCGCCGATCACGTGCCCGCGTCCTCGGACCTGCTGGTCGAGCGGCTGGAAGCCAAGGGCGCCATCGTCGTCGGCAAGTCGAACACGCCCGAGTTCGGCGCCGGCGCCAACACCTTCAACGAGGTCTTCGGCGCCACCCGCAATCCCTGGGACACGCGGCTGACCTGCGGCGGCTCCTCCGGCGGCTCGGCGGTGGCGCTGGCGACCGGTCAGGCCTGGCTGGCGACCGGCAGTGATCTCGGCGGCTCGCTCAGGATTCCTGGCGCCTTCTGCGGCGTCGTCGGCTTCCGTGCGAGCCCGGGGCGGGTCCCGCACGCGCCGGCGACCAACCCGTTCGACCGCCTCGGCATCCACGGGCCGATGGCGCGCAACGTCCGCGACGTGGCGCTGATGCTGGACGCGCAGTGCGGCGAGGATGCGCGCGATCCGCTGTCGCTGCCGGCGCCCTCGACGCCGTTCCTGGAGGCACTGGAGCAGACGCCGCCGCCGCGCCGCATCGCCTGGAGCGCCGACCTCGCCATCGCCCCGGTCGACAGGGAAGTGGCCGAGATCTGCGGCCGCGCCGCCGCCTGGTTCCGGCAGGTCGGGGCCGTGGTCGACGAGGCCGCGCCCGACCTGCGGGACGCGCAGGAGCTGTTCCAGATCCTACGCGCCTACGACTTCACGCTGAAACGGGCGCCGCTGCTGGAGAGCCACCGCGAGCAGCTGAAACCGGAGGTGGTCTGGAACATCGAGAAGGGCCTGGCGCAGAGCGCCGAGGTAGTGGCCCGGGCCGAGCGGGCCCGCGGTGCCCTGTACCAGCGCGTCCTCGGCTTTTTCCAGGACCACGACCTGCTCTGTTGCCCGACGGTGATGGTGCCGCCGTTTCCGGTCGAGACCCGCTATGTGCAGGAGGTCGAGGGCGTGCGCTTCGACAATTACGTCGACTGGCTGATGCTGACCTATGCCATCACGCTGACCGAGTGCCCGGCCATTTCGGTGCCCTGCGGCTTCACCGCCGCCGGCCTGCCGGTCGGCCTGCAGATCGTCGGCCCGCCGCGCGGCGAGGCCCGGGTGCTGGCGGCGGCGGCGCGCTTCGAGGACGCGCACGACTTCGCCGCCCGGGTGCCGGTCGAGCCGCGCCGGCGGCACGAACCCGGTGCCGGCGGATGATCGGCGCCTTTCGGAAAGCCGCGGGCCAGCTGTCGGACCCGGCCTTTCGCGGCGTGCTGATCAAGTCGATTCTGCTGACGCTGGGGCTCTACCTGGTCCTGCTCTGGGCCGCTTTCACTTTCGTCGCGCCGCTGATCAGCTTCGACACCGCCTGGCTGGAATGGCTGGCCGAGGCGGGCGGCGTGGTGGTCTTCCTGATCGCCGCCTTCCTGTTCTTTCCGGCCATCGCCACGCTGATCAGCAGCTTGTTCCTGGACCAGATCGCCGCTGCCGTCGAAGCCCGCCATTATCCGGCCGACCCGCCCGGCCAGGGCCTGCCGGCGCTGGCCTCGCTCTCGCTGTCGCTGCGCTTCACGCTGGTGGCCCTGGCGCTGAACCTGCTGGTGCTGCCGATCTATCTCCTCGGCTTTTTCCTGCCGCCCCTCAACATCGTTGTTTTCTATGCACTTAATGGCTATCTTTTGAGTCGTGAGTATTTCGAGCTGGTGAGTTCGCGTCATTTGCCGCCTGCGGCGATGCACCGGCTGCGTCGAGCGGAATTGCGCCGGCTTTGGGTAAGCGGCGCGGTAATAGCTTTTCTGCTCACGGTGCCGCTGGTCAACTTTGTCGCACCGCTTCTGGCGACAGCGGCGATGGTACATATTTTCAAGAACTTGCAGGCTCGGCAGGCCTCGTAGAAGCCCCAGTCCAGGGGGCGGACACATTCAACAAGGTGTTGACGGGGGAAGAGGGCGATGTTCGGGCGGCGGACCGACGATCCAGGCGGTGGCAACCGAGGCGGTAACGGCGGCGGCGATGAGCCGCGCGAGCGGCGGCGTCAGGCCCCGGAGCACCGGGAAGCGGAGCCGACCGACGACGACGTCTTCGCCGAGGGCATCCGTATCGAGACCTCGCGCCGGCGACCCCGGGCTGCGGGCGAAGCCGACGATGCCGACGATGCCGATCCTACGGCCGTGACCCGCTATTCCGAACCGTTGCCGGCGGTACCGCCGTCGGCGGGCGGCGCGCATCGTGCCGCCGTCTATCGCCAGGCTCCGCCGGCAGCTGCGCCGGAGCCTTCGGCGGCGCCGTCAACCGATACCGAGGCCACGCAAGCAACCGAAACCGAGACCGCGGCACCGGCCGCAACGACGGCCGCCGCGACAGGGCCGGAGCAAGGGGAGCAGGCGATGAACGGGGGCGATGACTCAAAACGGCTAACGGTCGGCCAAGGCATCCGGCTGAAGGGCGAGATCAGCAATTGCGACGCCCTGATCGTCGAGGGCAATGTCGAGGCGGACCTCTCGCAATGCCGCTCGATCTCGGTCGGCGAGACCGGCGTCTTCAGCGGCACCGTCCGGGTCGAGGAAGCCACCATCGCCGGCCAGTTTCAGGGCAAGCTGGTGGTCAGCGGCGTGCTCAGCATCAAGAAGACCGGGCGCGTGCGCGGCGAAGTCCGTTATGGCGCCCTGCAGGTCGACGCGGGCGGCGTCCTCGCCGGCTCGGCCGACACCAACGAGGCCGGCGCGGACAACGAAGGGGCTGAGACCGGCGACGGGGCGGCCCGCCACGGCTTCGGCACCCGGCAGACAGCGGCCGATGGCGGCGATTAGCGGCATTGCGCCCCTGCTTGCGGCGGCGGACATGGCGGCGCGACGCCTGAGACGAGCGGGCGGACTGGCTTTTGCGGCGCTGGGCCTGGCCGCCTGTGTCAGCAGCGGCGGTGAGCGCGCCGCGCCATCGGCCGCGACGATTTCCGACATTGCGGTGCCGCAGCAGGTGGCGAGCCCGGCGGAACCGGCGGCACCGGTAGCGTGGCGGCAGCCGGCGGCGGAACCGATGGCCAGGCTGGTCGGTCTCGACGATGCCACCTTGAAACTGCTGCTCGGCATGCCCGGCCTGATCCGCCGCGAGCCGCCGGCCGAGGTCTGGCGTTATACCGGCAAGAACTGCACGCTGCACCTCTTCCTCTATCGCGGCCCGACCGGGACCTATCGCGTCCTCCATGCCGAGGCCCGGCCGCTCGCCGACCGCGGCGGCTGCCTCGAGCGTCTGATCGAGGAGCGCAGCCCCCGGCCGCTTTCGAGCTGAACCGGACCCACGCCGGCGGACCGGAGACGGGGCCGCCGGCGCGAGACCGACCCGCGTAGCATCCAACCACTGACGAGCACGATCGGAATGCGAGTGACCGCTCCAGCCTCAGGATGGGTCGCCGTCACGGCGACTGACGACCTCCCCGTCGCGATGACGCCGGTGCTGGAAGCCCTCAAGGGCCTCGCGCCGGTGAAAGCGGTGGCTTTACCGTTCCGCCCGCTCGGTCCGGCCGAGGAAAAGCGCCAGGCCGAGGCGCTGCGCGGCGCCATCGGCATGCTGCTGCGTCCGGGCTATGTCACCGCCTCGCTGCTGGACCGGCTGCCGGAGCTGCGCGTCGTCGCGGTGCACGGCGCCGGCGTCGATCAGGTCGACGTCCCCGCCTGCACCGAGCGCGGGGTCCTGGTCACCAATGCGCCGGGGGCCAACGCGGATGCTGTCGCCGAGCTCACCATCGGCCTGATGCTGAGCCTGGTCCGGCGCATCCCGCAAAGCGCCGCCCGGGTCGCCAGCGAGCGGGTCTGGGGCGAAGCCCGGCACACCGGCGCCGAACTGAAGGGCCGGACCCTGGGACTGGTCGGCATCGGCCAGATCGGCGAGCGGGTGGCCCGCGTCGCGCGCGCCCTCGGCATGAAGGTCTGCGCCTACGATCCGGCGGTGCCGGCGGCGGCGATCCGCGCCCGTGGGGCCCGCCCGGCGCGACTGGAGACGCTGCTCGCCAGCGCCGACGTCGTCTCGCTGCACGCGCCGCACACGCCGGCGACGCATCATCTGATCGACCGGCGCGCGCTGGCCAAGATGAAGCCGGGCGCCTTCCTGGTGAATGCCGCGCGCGGGGCCCTGGTCGACGAGCGGGCGCTGGCGGCGGCACTGGCCAGCGGCCGCCTGGCGGGGGCCGCCCTGGACGTGCTGGAGGGCGAGCCGCCGGACCCGAAGAGCCCGATCTTCGAGGCCCCCAACATCATTTTGACCCCGCACATGGCCGGCTCGACCAAGGAGTGCCTCGCCGCCGTCGCCGGCACCGCCGCCGGCGACATCGCCCGCGTCCTGCAGGGCCGCAGGCCGCGGTTTCCGGTCAACGCGCCGCGGCGGCGGGCTGTCGGCTAAGGCCGCGGGCGCGACCTCCGGCCGCGTGTTTGCTTGAAGACTCGGCGGCGTGCCTCTATGGTCGGCCGATCGGCTTTTCCTGACTTGGTGGCTCTTTGACACCGTGCTGGCTTGGGTCGCATGTCCTCGAGCCAGTGCCAGTGATTGAGCGGCCGCCAAGCCATTAAACGGTCGTTGCGGGGTCGGAGCCGCAGGCTCCGGGCCTCGATGTGAACCTGGCCCGAAGGGCGTCGCGGGCAAGCGCGCAGCCTCGGGTCGCCAGCTTTACGAGAGGAGCGCCGGGCGCGGCGCCTTTGGTCAGCGACACCGTTTGCGGACGCCGCTGGCTGGGCTTCGCGGTTGATGTTCCCGGCTCCATCGCAACGGGAGATTTCCATTGTCGACAGCAAAGACGGGCGACACCGTCCGTGTGCACTATCGCGGCACCTTGGCGAACGGGCATGAGTTCGATTCCTCGCACGAGCGGGACCCGATCAGCTTCACCATCGGCGACGGCAACCTGATCGCCCAATTCGAGGAGGCGATCGTCGGCATGACGGTCGGCGAGGAGAAATCCTTCACCATCGAGGCCGACGACGCCTACGGCGCGCATCGGCCCGATCTGGTCAAGCGCATCGAGCGCGAGCAGATTCCGTCTGAGGTCGAGCTTGGTCTCGGCGGTCAGCTGCAGGCTCGGCAGCAGGACGGCTCCGAGCTGGTCGTCACGGTGGTCGATCTCGACCCGGAGTACGTGACGCTCGATGCCAATCATCCGCTGGCCGGCAAGGACATCACCTTCGCGGTGACCTTGGTCGGCATCGAGGCCTGAGGGCGAAGCTCACGCCGACAGCGCGGTCGTCTTCGCCCTGTAGCGGCAGAGGTCGTTGACCGGGCAGCCGGGGCAATCCGGCCGCCTGGCCGTGCAGACGTAGCGGCCGTGCAGGATCAGCCAGTGGTGGGCGTGCAGGCGATAGCGCTCGGGCACCGCCTTCTCCAGCTTCTGCTCGACCGCCAGCGGCGTCTTGCCCGGCGCCAGGCCGGTACGGTTGCCGACCCGGAAGATATGGGTGTCGACGGCGATGGTGGGCTCGCCGAAGGCGACGTTGAGGACGACGTTGGCGGTCTTGCGGCCGACCCCGGGCAGGCCCTCCAGCAGCGCCCGGTCGGCCGGCACCTTGCCGTCGTATTGCCGGATCAGGAGCTCGCTCAGCTTGATGATGTTCTTGGCCTTGGCATTGTAGAGGCCGATGGTCTTGATGTAGCCGCGCAGGCGGGCCTCGCCCAAGGCCAGCATCTTGGCCGGCGTGTCGGCGACCTTGAACAGGCTTTCCGTCGCCTTGTTGACGCTTGTGTCGGTGGCCTGGGCCGAGAGCACGACCGCGACCAGCAGGGTGTAGGGGTCGATGTATTCGAGCTCGCCCCGCGGGTCGGGATTGCGGGCTTCGAGGCGGGCGAAAAACTCTTCGACGTCGGCGGCACGCATCGCGGCACTGTAGCCGGCGGCGCCCTTTGCCGCTACCGCCGGCCGGGCCTAGAATGGCGGCAATGTCGGAACCCGAAGCACCGCAGGCCAGCTTTGACGTCATGCTGCGGCCGCACCGCTCGTTGAGCGTGCCCGGCTTCTGGCTCTTGATGCTGGTGATTTCCGGCATCTGCTTTGCCGCCGGCATCGTCTTCACCATGCTCGGCGCCTGGCCGGTGTTCGGCTTTCTCGGCCTCGACGTGCTGGCGATTTATCTCGCCTTCCGGCTGAGCTATCGCCAGGCGCGGCTGTTTGAGACCGTGCGGCTGCTGCCGGATAGCCTGGAGGTCCGCCGCGTCCACCCCGACGGCCGGGTCGAGGAATGGCTGTTGCCGCCGAACTGGCTCAGCGTCGAGGTCGAAGCGCGGGCCAACAGCGCACGCGGCACCGTGCGCCTGCGCAGCCACGGCCGCGAGGTGCGGATCGGCGGTTTCCTGAGCCCGCCGCAACGCCACGAACTGGCGGCGGCGCTCAGCGAGGCGCTCACGCTGTGGCGCCAGGCGCCGCACCTGAGGGGCGCCTGAGCCGACGCTCTTTCAGCGGGCCAGGCCGAGCACGTCGAGCAGGGAATACAGTCCCGGCGACTTGCCGTGAACCCAGCGCGCGGCGCGCACCCCGCCGCGGGCGAAGATCGCCCGGTCGCCGGCCTTGTGGGTGAGCTCGATGCGCTCGTTGTCGGCGGCGAAGACGACGCTGTGCTCGCCGGCGACGTTGCCGCCCCTGAGCACGGCATAGCCGATGTCGCCGCGCCGGCGGGCGCCGGTGATGCCGTCGCGGCCGCGCGCGGCCACCGCGTCGTGCTCGACGCCGCGCCCGGCGGCCGCCGCCCGGCCCAGCGCCAGCGCCGTGCCCGAGGGCGCGTCGACCTTGTGGCGGTGATGCATCTCGACGATCTCGATGTCGAAGTCGGGCCCCAGCACCGCGGCCACCTGCCGCGTCAGTTGCAGCAGCAGGTTGACGCCGACGCTCATGTTGGCGGCCTTGACGATGGCAGTTCGCTTTGCCGCCTCGGCGATGCGGGCGTCGGTCTCGCCCTCGGTGCCGGTGGTGCCGACGACCATGGCGGTGCCGTGCTCGGCGGCCAGCGCCACATGCGCGGCTGTGGCCTCGGGCTGGGTGAAGTCGAGCACCACGTCGGCGGCGGCAAACAGCTCGGCCGCGGCCTCGCCGACGACCAGGCCGCAGGCCGCCAGGCCGGCCTGGGCGGCGACGTCCTGGCCGATCACCTCGTGCCCCGGACGCTCGGTGCCGCCGGCGATGCGCATGCCCTCGGCGGCGGCGATCTCCCGCAGCAGCGTCCGGCCCATGCGGCCGGCGCAGCCGACCACGCCCAATCCGATCATCGCCATTGCGCCCTCCCTCACCGCGAGCGAACCCTGATCCGGCAGCATAGCCGCTCGGCCGGCGGGCGCAAATCTCGGGACGGCGAGGGCAGCGTTACTCGGTCAGGTCGTCCCAGAGCTCGCGCACCTTGGCGAAAAAGCCGGCGCTCTCCGGGTTGGTCTCCTCGTCCTTGCCGGCGGCGGCGAACTGCTTCAACAGGTCCTTCTGCCGCTTCGTCAGGTTGACCGGGGTCTCGACCGTGGTCTCGATGTACAGATCGCCGGTGCCGCGGCCGTGCAGCCCCGGCATGCCCTTGCCGCGCAGCCGGAAGCGCCGCCCGGTCTGACTGCCCGCCGGGACGTTGAGCGAGACCCGCTTGCCGTCCAGGGTCGGCACCTCGAAGCTGCCGCCGAGCGCGGCGCTGACCATGGAGATCGGCACCCGGCAGAACAGGTTGTCGCCCTCGCGGCGAAACAGCTCGTGCGGGGTGACCGAGAGGAAGATGTAAAGGTCGCCCGGCGGGCCGCCGCGCAGACCCGCCTCGCCTTCACCTGCAAGGCGAATGCGGGTGCCGTCCTCGACTCCGGGCGGGATGTTGACCTGCAGGGTTTTTTCCCGCTGCGTCCGGCCGCTGCCGGCGCAGTTTGCGCACGGGTTGCGGATCACCTGGCCGACGCCGTGACAGCCCGGGCAGGTCCGCTCGATGGTGAAGAAGCCCTGCTGGGCGCGGACCCTTCCATGACCCTGGCAGGTCGGGCAAAGGCCGGGTTCGGAGCCGGCTTCGGCACCGCTGCCCTGGCATTCCTCGCAGGTCACCGTCGTCGGTACCCGGATCTGCTCGCTGGCGCCGTGATAGGCGTCGTCGAGCGTGATCTCCAGGTTGTAGCGCATGTCGGCGCCGCGCGTGGCACTGCCGGCGCGCCGCCGGCCGCCGCCCATGAACTCGCCGAACAGGTCGTCGAAGACATCGGCGAAGGTGCTGCCGAAGTCGAAACCGCCCGCCGGGCCGGCGCCGTCGAAGGCGGCGTGGCCGAAGCGGTCGTAGGTCCGGCGCTTCTCGGCATCCGAGAGGATGCCGTAGGCCTCGCCGAGCTCCTTGAACTTGCGCTCGGCCTCGGCGTCCCCGGGATTGCGGTCGGGGTGATAGCGCATGGCCAGCTTGCGATAGGCGCGTTTCAGCTCTTCGCCGGACGCGTCGCGGTTGACCCCCAAGGTCTCATACAGGTCGTGCGGTCTGGACATCGCTCAGCCCCGGCCCGGCGGGCCGCCGGTCCGACCGGGCGGCCGGGCCGGGCGGCGTTTCACTGTGGTACGGAACGGCACCTTGCAACCGACGCGCATGACGGATGCGGCGCGGCTCAGCCGGACGAGCTCTTCTTGTCCCGGTCCTCGTTCTGTCCGAGGTCTTCGTCCTTGACCTCCTCGAAGTCGGCGTCGACCACGTCTTCGCCAGCCTCGGCGGCACTCGGGCCGGCCTCGGAGCCGCCCGCGGCGGCGGCGCTGGCCTCCTGCTGTGCCTTATAGGCGGCCTCGCCGAGTTTCAGCGAGGCCTGGGCCAACGCTTCAAGCTTTTGCTGAATCTCCTTGGCGTTCTCGCTGCCGAGCGATCCCTTCAGGGCAGTGATCTGACTTTCGATCTCGCTCTTCTGATCGGCCGGCACTTTGTCGCCGAGCTCGGCCAGGGTCTTCTCGGTGCTGTGGAGCAGCGCCTCGGCCTGGTTTCGGGTCTCGACCAGCTCGCGCCGCTTCTTGTCGTCCTCGGCGTGCGCCTCGGCGTCCTTGACCATCTGCTGGATGTCGTCGTCCGAGAGCCCGCCCGAGGCCTGGATGCGGATCTGCTGCTCCTTGGCCGTGGCCTTGTCCTTGGCGCTGACGTTGACGATGCCGTTGGCGTCGATGTCGAAGGTGACGTCGACCTGCGGCACGCCGCGGGGCGCCGGGGGAATGCCGACCAGGTCGAACTGGCCCAGCAGTTTGTTGTCCGCCGCCATCTCGCGCTCGCCTTGGAAGACCCGGATGGTCACTGCGGTCTGGCCGTCCTCGGCGGTCGAGAAGGTCTGGCTTTTCTTGGTCGGGATCGTGGTATTGCGGTCGATCAGGCGCGTGAAGATGCCGCCCAGGGTCTCGATGCCGAGCGACAACGGCGTCACGTCCAAGAGCAGCACGTCCTTGACGTCGCCCTGCAGCACGCCGGCTTGAATGGCCGCGCCGACGGCGACCACCTCGTCCGGATTGACGCCCTTGTGCGGTTCGCGGCCGAAAAAGTTCTTCACCGTCTCGACCACCTTGGGCATCCGGGTCATGCCGCCGACCAGGACCACCTCGTCGATCTCGCCGGCGGTGACGCCGGCATCTTTCAGCGCCGCCTTGCAGGGGCCGATGGTGCGTTGGATCAGACCGTCGACCAGGGCTTCCAGCTTGGCCCGCGTCAGCTTCATGGTCAGGTGCTTGGGCCCGGTCTGGTCGGCGGTGATGAAGGGCAGGTTGACCTCGGTCTGCATCGAGCTCGAAAGCTCCATCTTGGCCTTCTCCGCCGCCTCCTTCAGACGCTGCAGCGCCAGGCGGTCCTGGCGCAGGTCGATGCCGGTCTCCTTCTTGAACTCGTCGGCCAGGTATTCCAGGACCAGCAGATCGAAGTCCTCGCCGCCAAGGAAGGTATCGCCGTTGGTCGCCTTGACCTCGAAGACGCCGTCGCCGATCTCCAGGACCGAGATATCGAAGGTGCCGCCGCCGAGGTCATAGACGGCGATCATGCGGCCGTCGGTGGTCTTGTCGAGGCCGTAGGCCAGGGCCGCCGCGGTCGGCTCGTTGATGATGCGCAAGACCTCCAGACCGGCGATCTTGCCGGCGTCCTTGGTCGCCTGGCGCTGGGAATCGTTGAAATAGGCCGGCACGGTGATGACCGCCTGGCTGACGCTCTCGCCGAGGAAGCTCTCGGCCGTCTCCTTCATCTTCTGCAGCACGAAGGCGGAAATCTGGCTCGGCGCGTAACGCTCGCCACGCACCTCGACCCAGGCATCGCCGTTGTCGGCCTTGGAGATCTTGTACGGCACCATCTCGGCCATGTTCCGGGTCGTCTTGTCGTCGAAGGGACGGCCGATCAAGCGCTTGATGGCGAAGATGGTGTTCTCGGGATTGGTGACGGCTTGGCGCTTGGCCGGTTGCCCGACCAGCCGCTCGCTGTTTTCGGTGAAGGCGACGATGGACGGCGTGGTGCGCGCGCCCTCGGCGTTCTCGATAACGCGCGCATTCGTGCCTTCCATGACCGCGACGCACGAATTGGTGGTACCGAGGTCGATGCCGATGACTTTAGCCATGGTTCAAAATCCTCCTTCGGGCAGGCTCCGGCGGCCACAAGGCACCGCGGGCGCCCCCACTGTCGATTGGCGGCGGCTGGCCATAGTAAATCGAACCCGAGCCGGTATATAAGGGCGCCGAAGGGTCGCCGCAACCGCCCGAGGACGGGATTCCACCGCATTTTCCGGGAATTTCGCGTAGATCGTGGCGAATTCCTTCCGCGGGAGTGAACGGTGATCGTTTCGGCCTCGTACCGCACCGATATTCCGGCCTTCTACGGCTCCTGGTTCGCGCGCCGCCTGGCCGCCGGCTATGCCATGGTCGCCAATCCCTACGGCGGCCCGCCCTACCGGGTCGGCCTGACGCCCGAGACCGCGAGCGGCTTCGTCTTCTGGACCCGCAACGCCGGCCCCTTTCTGCCTCAGTTCGAGGCCGTGCGGGCGCTGGGCCTGCCTTTTATGGTGCAGTTCACCTTGACCGCCTATCCGCGCGGCCTGGAGGCCTCGGTGCCGCCCGCCGCAACGGCGATCGGCCAGATCCAGGCGCTGGCCCGGCGTTATGGCCCGCGCGCCGTGGTCTGGCGCTACGATCCGGTGCTGCTGGGCAGCGAGACCGACGCCGCCTTCCACCGCGCCGGCTTCGCCCGTCTGGCGGCGGCGCTGTCCGGTGCGGTCGACGAGGTCTGCATCAGCTTCGCGCAGATCTATGCCAAGACGCGGCGCAACCTTGAGCGGGCGGCGCAGCGCCATGGCTTCGCCTGGCGCGATCCCGCGCTGGAAGAAAAGCGGCGGCTCAGGGCCGAGCTCGAGGCGATCGCCAACGCCCACGGCATGAGGCTCAGCGTTTGCGCGCAAGCCGATATCGGCGGCCGCGGCGCCGTCTGCGTCGATGCGGGCCGGCTTTCCGATGTCGCCGGCCATCGCGTCGGCGGGCGCCGCAAGGGCAACCGCCCGGATTGCCTTTGCGTGGAGAGCCGCGACATCGGCGCCTACGACACTTGTCCGCACGGCTGCGTCTATTGCTACGCCGTGACCTCGCGGCACCGCGCCCAGGCCCGTTTCAAGGCCCACGATCCGGCTTCGGAGTTTCTGCTGACGCCGGCGCCGGCCGGCCGCTGAGCGAGGCGGCGCTCAGGCGCCGTTTTCGGTTTTGGCCTCGGCCGCCTCGGGCGCTGCCTCCGGCGCCTTGGCCACCGCCACCATGGCGGGCCGCAGCAGCCGGTCGTGGATGGTATAGCCGACCTGCAGTACCTGCACGATGGTGCCGCCCTCGACCGCCCCGCTCTCGACCTGCATCATCGCCTGATGCAGGTTCGGGTCGAGCTTCTGACCTTCGGCCGCGACCGGACGGATGCCGAACTTCTCGAGCACCTGCAGGAACTGGCGCTGGGTCAGCTGGACTCCCTCCAGCAGGCTGCTCTGCTCGGCCCCGGCATTGGCGATGGCGCGGTCGAGGTTGTCGGCCAAGGTCAACAGATCGCGGGCGAAGTCGGCGATAGCGTACTTGCGCATGTCCTCGAGCTCGCGCCGGCTTCGCCGGCGCACGTTCTCGGTCTCCGCCATGGCGCGCAGCAGCTGGTCCTTGAGCTGGGCAATCTCCTCCTCGGGCGTCGGCGGCGCCGGTTCGCTCGCCGCCACCGGCTCGGTCGGGGCTCCGGCCTCGGCGGCCGCAGCCGCCGCGCCGGCGTCGTCCGCCTCCGGCTCGCCCGGCACCTGCTCGACCGCGGACGCCGCCTCGGCGTCGCCGTTGGCCGCATCGGGCGCAGCGCGGCGCTTCGGTGTCCCTTTCCCGTCACTCATTCCTCTAACCTCTTAATCTCGGTGTCGCTGAAGCCGCTCAACCCATGAGGCGACCGATCACCTTGGCGGTATAGTCGACCATCGGGATGATGCGGGCGTAGTTCAAGTGCGTCGGACCGATGACGCCGATCGCGCCAACCACGCGCTGGCGGCTGTCGCCGTAAGGCGCGACGATCATCGACGAGCCGGAGAGGCTGAACAACCGGTTCTCCGAGCCGATGAAGATTCTCACGCCCTCGGCTTCCTGGGTCTGCTGCAACAGGGACCCGAACTCACGCGCGCTTTCCAGGTCGTCGAAGAGCTGGCGAATGCGCTCCAGATCGCCCACCGCCTGAACGTCGTGCAGCAGGTGGGCGCGGCCGTGCACGATCAGCGTGCCGCCGTTCGAGCCGCCACCCCAGGTGGCGAGCCCGGCCTCGACCAGACGATTGGTCAGGGTGTCCAGTTCCGCCTGCCGCGTCTGCATCTCCTGCTCGATGATCCGCTTGGCATCCTGAAAGGTACGGCCGCGCATACGGTCGTTCAGGTAGTTTGTGGCCTCGATCAGCACCGATGGCGGCATCCCGGGCGGAATCTCGATGACCCGGTTCTCGACCATGCCGGATTCGAAGACGATGACGACGATGACCCGGCCGGCGTCGAGGTTGACGAACTCGATGTGCTTGAGCGGCGCGTCGACCTTCGGCACGACGACGACGCCGGCACAGTGCGAGAGTCCGGACAGGGCCTCGGAGGCGCGATTCAGCATCTCCGCGAGGCTGGAATGGCCCTGGCGGCAGCGGACTTCGATCGAGGCACGCTCTTCTTCGGTCAGATCACCGATTTCAAGCAGGCCGTCGACGAACATGCGCAGGCCGCGCTCGGTCGGCAGCCGGCCGGCCGAAGTGTGCGGCGCGTAGAGCAGGCCTACCGCCTCCAGGTCGGCCATGACGTTGCGGATCGAGGCCGGCGAGAGCGACAGGCCGACGCGCCGCGACAGCGTGCGTGAGCCGACGGGCGCGCCGGTGTCCATGTAGGTCTCGACGATTTCGCGAAATATTTCGCGGCTGCGCTCGTCCAGCTCGGTGATGACCGTGGTGACCGATCGATCCGTCTGCATCTCCTGACCATGTTGGCGCCGGGTTCGGGCTGGAATGTAGTAACCGGCCGGCAGCGCGTCAACGCAAGCGCCCGCCGCCTGGACGCCGCCGGCGGCGCGGGGTAGAAAATGCCCCGACCCCTCGTGATGCCAACGTTCGGAGGCGAGCCATGCGGCCGTCGGGAAGAGCCCATAACGAAATGCGCAAGGTCGTCCTCGAGCCGGGCTTCGCCAAATATGCCGAAGGCTCGTGCCTGGTCCGGTTCGGCGACACGCACGTGCTGTGCGCCGCCAGCCTGGACGAGCGGGTGCCGCCCTTTCTAAAGGGCCAGGGGCGCGGCTGGGTCACCGCCGAATACGGCATGCTGCCGCGCTCGACGCACGAGCGCACTGACCGCGAGGCGGCGCGCGGACGGCAAAGCGGGCGGACCCAGGAGATCCAGCGCCTGATCGGCCGCTCCTTGCGCGCCGTCACCGACCTGGCGCTGATCGGCGAGCGTCAGATCCGCGTCGACTGCGACGTCCTGCAGGCCGACGGCGGCACCCGCACCGCGGCGATCACCGGGGCCTGGGTGGCGCTGCACCAGGCTTTCCAATGGATGCGGGCGAAGCAGCTGATCGAGACCCTGCCGCTGACCGACCACGTTGCCGCCGTGTCGTGCGGCATCTACCAGGGCCAGGCCGTGGTCGACCTGGACTACGCCGAAGACTCCACGGCCCAGGCCGACGCCAACTTCGTGCTGACCGGGCGCGGCGGTATCGTCGAGATTCAAGGCACCGCCGAAGACGCGCCGTTCAGCCGGCCCCAGTTCGAGGGACTGCTGAGCCTCGCCGAACAGGCGGTGGCAGGTCTGGCGGCGCTGCAGAAGCGGGCCGTGGCGGCTGCTTGAGCCGGACCATGGCGCGGCACTTCGAGGGCGAGCGGCTGGTGGTGGCAAGCCACAATTCCGGCAAGGTCAGGGAGCTGCAGGATCTGCTCGCCCGCTTCGGCATCGAATGCCTCGCCGCCGCGACGCTGGGCCTGCCCGAGCCGGAGGAGACCGGGACCAGCTTTCTCGAGAACGCCGGGCTGAAGGCGCGGGCTGCGGCGGCGGGCGCCGGCCTGCCGGCGATCGCCGATGATTCCGGCCTCGCGGTCGAGGCGCTGCAGGGGGCGCCGGGGATCTATTCCGCCCGCTGGGCCGGGCCCGGGCGCGATTTCGGCCTCGCCATGGCCGAGGTCGAGCGCCGGCTGCAGGCGGCGGGCGCCGAGCGGCCAGAGGCGCGGCGCGGCCATTTCGTCTGCGCCCTCACCTTGGCCTGGCCGGACGGGACGGCGGAGAGCTTTCTCGCCTGCGTCGGTGGCACCCTGGTCTGGCCGCCGCGCGGCGCGCACGGCTTCGGCTACGATCCCATGTTCTTGCCCGACGGCCAGGAGCAGACCTTCGGCGAGATGACGAGCGCGCAGAAAGTCCCCCTGACCCACCGCGCCGCCGCCTTCCGCCAGCTGACTATCACGTGCTTCGTTCCGTAAAGGGGGGGTGAAAGATGAGCTATCCGGAGCGACTTGCCAGTAAGATCGTCGAGACACTCAATACCGCTGCAAAAGATCACTTGCGCGGTCAATGGACCACAGAACTCCTTAAGATGCTGTTGTGCGGGGTCGGCAAACAGGAAGGTTTAGTAGTCTGTGCGAGCGGATGTGAGGGCGCGGACCACGGGGAATGGCTGTACGACATGAGCTGGCTCGACTATGGCGGCAAAGACGCGGAGTACGGCCTCGCAAATCCTGAACCTGGGAAAGGCCTCTATCGCGATCAGGTGCTCGCGTTGGAGTCGGAATGGCGTGGCACAGACGGGGAGCTGGAGTCCGACTTCGAGAAGCTTGTTCAAGCCCGATCAGCGCTGCGGGTTATGGTTTTTCCAGTTCGACAAGAACGAGACGCGGAGTCGACGATTAGAAGGCTCTTCTTGCGCGACATTAAGGCGTTCCGTCGCGGACAGGCTGACGACACCTATCTGTTTTGCGCTTGGATCGATCAGGTCAGTACGGTGGAATTCCGTCACTGGGTTATTCGAAATACGCCGCCATGGGCGCTGACACCTTTGCCATAAACAGTACCCTCCGGAACGCGGAACTCTCCGCGGGTGTCACAGCGGCACGGTCAGGGTTCAACCTTGGCGTCTACGTGCACTGGCCCTATTGCCTGGCCAAGTGTCCCTACTGCGACTTCAACAGCCACGTCGCCGAGCGCGTCGATCAGGCACACTGGCGCCGCGCCTACGCGGCGGAGATCGCCCACTACGCGGGGCTGCTGCCGGGGCGCCGGATCGAAAGCGTGTTCTTCGGCGGCGGCACGCCGTCGCTGATGCAGCCAGCCACGGTGGCCGCGGTGCTGGAGGCGCTGGCCGGGCGTTGGCCGCTGGCCGAGGACGTCGAGATCACGCTCGAGGCCAACCCGACCTCGGTCGAGGCGGCGCGCTTCCGGGGCTTCCGCGCCGCCGGCGTCAACCGGGTCTCGGTCGGCGTGCAGGCCCTCGACGATGCCGCGCTGGCCGTGCTCGGCCGGACACACGGCGTCGCCGAGGCGCTGCGCGCGGTCGAGAGCGCCGCCGAGGTATTCCCGCGTCACTCCTTCGATCTGATCTACGCCCGCCCGGGGCAGAGCCCGGCCGCCTGGGCCGCGGAGCTGGCGCGTGCCCTCGGTTTCGCCGGCGAGCACCTGTCGCTCTATCAATTGACCATCGAGGCCGGGACGCCGTTCCAGGTCGCCTGGCGCCAGGGCCGGCTGCGGCTGCCCGACGACGAGGCGCAGGCGGCGATGTACGAGGCGACGCAGGCGATCTGCGCCGCCGCCGGCCTGCCGGCCTACGAGATCTCCAACCACGCCCGGCCGGGGGCGGAGTCCCGGCACAATCTGATCTACTGGCGCGGCGGCGATTATTTCGGCATCGGCCCGGGCGCGCACGGCCGTCTGACCGCGGACGGCCGGCGCCGGGCGCTGGCGGCGCACCGCCGGCCGGAGCGCTGGCTCCAGGCGGTGGACGACGCTGGCCACGGCACCGCCAGCGACGAGGCGCTGTCGCCGGAGGCGGCCGCCCGCGAGGCACTGATGATGGGACTGCGCCTCGCCGACGGGGTCGATCTCAAGCGTTTCGGCGCCGGGGCGCTGGCGCCGATCGCCGCCGTCGTCGCTGCGGACGAACTCGAGGCGCTGGTCGAGGCCGGCTTCCTGGATCGCCGGGACGGCCGTCTCGCCGCCACCGCCCGGGGCCGGCGGCTGCTGAACGCGATCCTGCGGCGGCTGCTCCGCGACTGAGCCGGCGAAGGCGCCGCCTGAATCCGCTTCAGCTTCCCGGCCAGGCGGCGGAGGTGACCTGCTCGAACGAGGTCGGTGCCGGATCGACGACGCGGAAACCGTCGGGCGCCACCTCGAGCACGGCGAGGCCGCGCTCGGCGATGCCGTCCGGGCGGAAACGGAAGATGCCGTCGCTGCCGGCGAAGCCGCTGGCGATGGTCAGGGTCTCGGCGTCGAAACGCGGGCCGGCGAGACCGCCCGCCAGCACCGAGGCGAGGGCGGCGGCGTCGTAGGCCAACGAGGCGATGCGTGGCGGCCGCTCGCCATAGATCGCCTCGAAGCGGCGGAAGAAGTCCTTGGCGATCGCCGGCGAAGGGGCCGCGAACCAGCCGCCGACAAGGCTGGTTTCGCGCAGTACCGCCGGATCGTCCCAGAGCCCGGTGCCGAGCAGGCGCACGCCGTCGACGTCATAGTAGGGCAGCCAGGGCGCCACCAGCCGCAGCATCTGTCCGCCTTCCGGCAGCAGCAGGGCATCGAACGGCAGCGCGCCATAGGTACTGGCGTTCTGCAGCCGCTGCAGTTCGCGCCGCGCCTGCGTATCGCCGATCTGCCGCAGCTCCTGCCGCCGCTGGACCAGCTGCTCGCGGCGTGCTTGGTGGCGCGACAGCCGCTTTACCGCCTCTTCGGCGCCGCTGCCGTCGACGCCGTAGAACTCAGCTCCGGTGAAGCTCAGGCCGCGTTCCTCGACCAGGCGCTGCAAGCTTTGCACCACGGCATAGCCGTAGGCGCTTTCCGGGGCCAGGGCGGCGAAGCGCGTCAGTCCCGTGGTGGCGGCATAGCGCAACACCCGCGCGACCTGCTGCTCCGGCGTGAAGCCCAAGAGATAGACGCCGTCGCCGGCAACCGAGCGATCGGTGGAGAAGGCGATAATATTGACGCCGTGGGCGCGGGCCGGCCCGGCCGCGCCCCTGACGGCGTCGCGGAACACCGGCCCCAGGATCAGCTTGGCGCCCTCGGCGAGCGCCTGCGCCGCCGCCGCCGCGCCGCCCGCTTCCGTGCCGCCGGTATCGCGCGGCAGCAGCACCAGGCGGTCGGAGCCGACCTCTGAAAGGGCCAGGAAGGCGGCGTCCTGCAAGGCCCGGCCGAGCGCCGCGTGCGGGCCGCTCAGCGGCAGCAGGAGGGCGACGACGGCCGGTTCCGAGACGCCGGGCGGGATCAGATTGGGTGCCGGTTCGGCCGGCGCGGCGGCCTGCGGCACCGGCTGCGGGCTCGCCGGATCGGCGGCCGGCGGCGCCGGTTCCGTCGCGGTCGGCGCCGGAGCGGGTGCCGGCTCTGGCGCCCCGGCCTCCATCGGCGTTACTGTCGAGCCGCAGCCGACCAGCGCCAGGGAGGCGAAAGCCAGCCATGTCAGGCAGACGATTGCGACCAGACGGCGCGAACGGCAAACGGCCTCGGCGCTCAAGCGGATCCTCCTCGATCGGGCATGCCGGCGCCCGGCACTCTACTGGGCCGGGTGCGCGCGGTAAACGGCGCCGCCGGCCATGACGGCGCAGACCAGCTTCGCCCCCGGCCTCTATCTGGTGGCAACGCCGATCGGCAATGCCGAGGACGTCACCTTGCGGGCGCTGCGCCTGCTCGGCGCCGCCGACGTCATCGCCGCCGAGGACACGCGCGTCACCGCCAAGCTGCTGGCCCGCCACGGCATCCGCACCGCCACCACCGCCTACCACGAACACAATGCCGCGCGCGCCGGCCCGGCGCTCATCGAACGCCTGAAAAGGGGCGAAATCGTGGCGCTGGTCAGCGACGCGGGAACGCCGCTCGTCTCCGATCCGGGGTATCGCCTGGTGCAGGCGGCGCTGGCCGCCGGGCTCGCGGTGACGGCGCTGCCGGGCCCTTCGGCGGTGCTGGCCGCGCTGGCGCTCGCCGGGCTGCCGACCGACCGCTTTCACTTCGCCGGCTTCCTGGCGGCGAAGCCGGGACCGCGGCGGCGCCAGATCGCCGCCCTCGCCGGCGTGCCGGCGACCTTGGTGCTGTTCGAATCGGCGCAGCGGCTGCCGGCGGCCTTGCGCGATCTCGCCGATGGCCTGGGACCGCGGCCGGCGGCGGTGGCGCGCGAGCTGACGAAGCTCTACGAAGAGGTGCGTCGCGGCGACCTGACCGCGCTGGCCGCGCATTACGCCGAGGCCGGGGCGCCGCGCGGCGAGCTCGCCATCGTCATCGGGCCGCCGCGGCAGGAGGACGAGGCCCCGGCCGGCGATCTGGACCGGGCGCTGGCGCTGGCGCTCGAGCACATGGGGACGCGGCAGGCGGCCGAACTGGTGGCCAGCGCCAGCGGCGCCAGCCGGCGCGAGCTCTACGCCCGGGCCTTGAAGCTGGCGCAGCGGCGGTGAGGGACCGGCTGAGGGCCTATCGCGGCGGCCGCCGGGCCGAGGCCTGGGCCGCCTGGTGGCTCCGCCTGAAGGGCTATCGGGTCCTCGCCCGCGGCTTTCGCCTGCCGGTCGGGGAAGTCGACCTGATCGTCCGCCGCGGCCGGGTGCTGGCGGTCGTCGAGGTCAAGCAGCGGCCGGACTTCAAGGCCGGCATGGAGGCGATTACGCCACGCCAGCGCCGGCGCCTGGCGCGCGCCGCCCAGACCTTTCAGGCGCAGCGGCCGGCCTTGCGGGACCTCAGGTTGCGCTTCGATGTCGTCGTTGCCCTGCCGCGCGGGCGGCTGCGGCATATAATGGACGCATGGCGCCCCGATTCGCCGGCCTGAGGCCGGCGGGGGCGGGTTCGAAGTCACGAGGCAAGGATGCAAGTCAAGGTTACCGTTTGGGCCCTTCCCTTCCTGTTGGCGGCCGCGGCCACGCTCGGCGGCTGCGCCGAAGCGGTGCTGGGCGCCGGGGCGGCGACCGGCGTTGCCATCGCGCAGGAGCGCTCGGTCGGCGATGCCGTCGACGACGCCGGCATCGTCGTCCGCGTCAACGCCGAGCTGCTGCGTGCCGACGAGCAGCTGTTCAGCCGCGCCGAGGTCAAGTCGGTCGAGGGCCGGGTCGTGCTGACCGGGACCGTGCCCAGGCCGGAGCAGCGCATCGAGGCGAGCCGCATCGCCTGGAGCGTCAGCGGCGTCCGCCAGGTCGACAACGAGATCCAGGTCGTCGACAAGACCAGCGTCGTCGACTACGCCAAGGACAGCTGGATCACCACCCGCCTGCGCAGCAAGATCCTGGCCGACAGCAAGGTCGCCGACATCAACTACACCGTGGAGACGGTGAACGGCGTGATCTATCTGATCGGCATCGCCCGCAGCCAGAGCGAGCTCGACCGGGTCATCGACTACGCGCGCAACATCGGCGGCGTCATCAAGGTGGTGAGCCACGTCCGCGTCAAGGATGCGGAAGCCCCCCGGGCGTGAGCGGGCGGGCGACGCACGAGGCCTATCTCGCCGGCCTGGGGCGTGAACCGGGCTCCGGGCTCGATCTGGCCGAGGCGGCGCTGACCCTGGCCGCGCTGGACCGGCCGCGGGTCCCGCTCGCGCGCTACCGCGACCATCTGGACGAATTGCGCCGCGAGGCCGCCGCGGCCGTGGCCGGTCGCGACACCGTCGCCGCCGCGGCCCAGGCCCTGGCCGAACTGCTGGCCGTCCGTCACCGCTATCGCGGCGACGGCCTGACCTACGACGACATGCAGAATGCCAACCTGATGCGGGTCATCGACCGCCGCCGCGGCCTGCCGGTGACGCTCGGCATCCTTTACCTGCACGCCGCGCGCGGCGCCGGGCTCGAGGCGGCCGGGCTCAGCTTCCCGGCGCATTTCGTGATCCGCATCGCGCGCGCCGGCGAGCGCGCCATCCTCGATCCTTTCGGCGCCGGCCGGCTGCTGTCGGCGGCGGACCTGCGCGAGATCCTGAAGCGCCTGGCCGGCCCGGACCGCGAGCTCGATGCCGGGGACCTGGAGCCGGTCGGCGACCGCGACATCCTGCTCCGGCTGTTGAACAACATCCGCACCCGGGCGGCCGGCGCCGAGCGCTTCGAGCGCGCCGCCGAGATCGGCGAGCGGATGCTGCTGCTGGCGCCCGAGCAGCCGCTCTTGCAGCGCGAGCAGGCGCTGACCGCCGCCCGGCTGGGCAAGTTGAAGCGGGCGCGCGCCGCCGCCGAGGCCTATCTTTCGCTGGCCCAGGGCCCGACGCAGGCGCACGACGCGGCGCTGCTGCTGCAACGGCTGAAGGCCGAGCTGAACTGACGTCGGGGCGCCGCCGGGGCGAGGCCCCGCGCAATTGCGGGCCGGGCGATGAGCCGCTAGGCTCTGGCGCCGCGCAATCGGGGAGACGGCCATGAGCCTGGCGGTGGCGATCCAGATGGACCCGATCGAGGGCGTCGACATCAACGCCGACTCGACCTTCGCCCTGGCGCTGGAGGGACAGGCGCGCGGGCACGGCCTCTATCACTACCTGCCGCGGCACCTGAGCCTGAAGGCCGGCCGCGTCATCGCCAAGATCCGGCCGCTCGAGGTCCGCCGCCAGGCCGGCGATCACGCCTCGCTGGGCGCGTTGCGCGAGATCGACCTCGCCACCATGGACGTGGTGCTGATGCGCCAGGACCCGCCCTTCGACATGGCCTACATCACGGCGACGCACCTTTTGGAGCGGATCCACCCCTCGACCCTGGTGGTGAACGACCCGCGCAACGTCCGCAACGCGCCGGAGAAGCTCTTCGTCACCCACTTTCCCGAGCTGATGCCGCCGACCCTGATCACCGCCGACATGGACGAGGTGCGCGCCTTCCGCGACAAGTACCGGGACATCATCATCAAGCCGCTGTTCGGCAATGGCGGCGCCGGCGTCTTCCACCTGCGGCCCGACGACGAGAACCTGAACGCGCTGATCGAGATGTTCACCCAGATCTCGCGCGAGCCGCTGATCGTGCAGAGCTACGTGCCCGAGGTCCGCGCCGGCGACAAGCGCATCATCCTGATCGACGGCCGCGCCGCCGGCGCCATCAACCGGGTGCCGAAGGCGGGCGAGGCGCGCTCCAACCTGCATGTCGGCGGCACCGCGACCAAGGCCACCTTGAGCAAGCGCGACAAGCAGATCTGCGAGGCCATCGGTCCGACCCTGAAGCAGCAGGGCCTGATCTTCGTCGGCATCGACGTCATCGGCGACTACATGACCGAGATCAACGTCACCTCGCCGACCGGCATCCAGGAGGCGAGCCGCTTCGACGGCAGCAACCTCGCCGGCCTGATCTGGGACGCGGTCGAGGAACGCTACAACGAGACCCGCGGCCATTCCGCGGCGTAGACGGACGCAGACGGGTTATGGCGCCATGGCGTCGGGGTGGCCGCGCGGCAGATTGCCGTCATTGCGAGCGCAGCGAAGCAATCCAGTCTGCTGACATGTGGCTCGCGTGGCCTGGATTGCTCACATGGGGAGTTTGGGGTCAAGAGCGAGTTTCATGTGGGCATGGGGTGTGGCTTTCATGTTTGGCGATCCTGGGTCCGAGCCGGTTGGAGGCTCTGGGTTGGCAGCAGCCAGAGCA